>ENA-OWPB01001040-OWPB01001040.1-human-gut-metagenome-genome-assembly--contig:-NODE-1040-length-28491-cov-28.771944_pt1 | contig 28491 bp, 27 predicted proteins | sample MGYA00248260_ERZ651838 | MGnify/ENA primary metagenome ERZ651838 (study PRJEB26924, sample SAMEA4378304) | human gut metagenome | biome: human gut; feature: human-associated habitat; material: faeces... | reverse complement strand
TTTCTCGGTGTGAAATGTTTCGCAAGTGCAGTTCCTGTTCTGCGTGCAGTCTGCTCCAGTTCTTTAAATGTGCAGGATGTATGTTCATCTGCAAAAGCTGTCTTATCCGGATATTTCCGTGCGGATTCTTCAAGATATTCCAGAATACTTGTCTTCATATATAATTCCTCCCCTCTGTACTTCACAAGGTTTTTTATTCATTTTACTACTGTCTGTCCTATTTTCACAATATCAACAAGTAAATATTTACAATTAAAGCAGGATACTTATTCGATTCAAACTAAATCTGGTAAGTTCCTGCTTCAATTACCAGTAACGATAATCAGTAGTTACTATTAACTGATCAATTTTTCTGTCCAGTGCTCTCTAAAACTTGTGCCAGCACTTCAGAATATTCTTTTGCGGCATCTCCATTCATATGTCCGTCATAATCTGTATATGCTTTCAGGTCATGTGTAAATGCCTTAAAATACTGCGTATTAAAGTTAATATACTCTACACCCTGTTCTTCAAAGAACTGCCCGAAATATTTCCATGCTGCATTATAACTGTCACTGTAATCCTTCAGAGTATTTATTGGAATTGGCGTAGTTACTGCCACAAACTCTATATCATTTTCCTTGCAGAATGTGATCAGCTTCTTCAGATATTCCATGTTCTCTTCGTTTACCTTACCCTCTTCATAGAGCTTAGGTTCTGATTTCTTAAGCTCTGTCACATCCACCGGATATCTCTCAATAAATCCACTTTCATGATATTCCTGAGAATCACTCTTCAGATGAGATACGTCATAATCACCGGTTACTTTCTGAGTAAATGTATCTTTGACTTTCGGCAATTCATAGCTGAGAGAATATTCATACCATGGGAAAAGCACAGTACGGAAATTACATTTCGCAATAGAATTCCAGAAATATCCTACCTTTGCTTTTGAAAATGGAAACTCATGATAAAAAAGCAGGTAGTTATTTCCTTCTTCCTTTTCAGATACAAAATATCCCGGGTCAACCTCATAGATAATTCTCTTCGGATTCTGTTTCTCTTTGATCAGTTTAGTCAGATAATACGCATCGATTCCATACTCGCCGCCGACGCAAAGATTATGTCCACTGCGTCCGGTAACTTCCTGCATCACCTCCGGATCAATATCCATCTTTCCATGGGAAGTTCCCACGATAATGTCATCAAACTGCTGTGTCACAACTGCATGCACATCATTTCTCATAAATGTACATGGATAAAGTGCCAGATCAAGTGCTGCCAGAAGAGCCACACACACGACCAATACCAGGAACGTTTTTAAAACTTTCTTAAAATTGTGCATAAATAAATCCTCTCGCCACTGCTGTTGATCCAAAGAATCCGATGGATGCCAGCAGACAAAAATAAATTGCTACAGTAATTGGCAGACTCAGTCCTGCAAGTGATTCTCTTATCTTCATGCCACGTTCCTGAAGGACACTTACAATAAACAGAATGATGCAGCCTGCTGCCAGGATTGCCAGCGCATAAGGAGTAAAAGCAGTTCCCTCTTTACCGGCCGGGATCAGCAGTAACTGTGACGGTACAAACTTTGTAACAGAGAGCTTCATCATATGAAAAGCCTGTCCCACTGTGTCCGCTCTGTCAAAGAACCAGCTGATATTTACCAGGATAAAAGTACGTATGATCATAAATACATGATACCAGTTCTCTTTTCCAGTGATGTTGAATTTCTTTTTCCAGTTTCTGTAATGTTCTGCCATAAGTCCGCTGAAAGCAATGATAATACCATTGTACATACCGTATACAATGTACTTCCAGGCAGCACCATGCCATACACCAACAACGAAGAATACGATCAGATTCGCCAGACAGATGGGTAATGTACGTCCGGTCTTTTTGCCAAATACCTTCTTGCCCCATTTGCCAAATTTTCCCATCCACTTGGATAATGTCACAGGATAGAACACATAATCCTTCATCCAGGTACCAAGAGTAATGTGCCAGCGGTGCCAGAAATCTGTAATGGAAATGGAGAAGAACGGACGCTTGAAGTTCTCATCCAGCTCAATTCCAAACATAGACGCAATACCAATTACCACATCCATACCACCGGAAAAATCTGCATATAGCTGAACTGTGTAAAATAATACACCAAAGATTGCCAGTCCGCTGTACTGATCCGGATTGTCGAAAATCGCATCTACAAACACTGCCGCCCAGTCCGCCAGGATCATCTTCTTAAAAAATCCCCAGAGAATGCGCTCAAAGCCTCTGGTAATATTCTTACCTTCGAATTTATGAGATTCATAAAGCTGATGTGCCAAACGACTGTATCTTCCGATTGGTCCCTGCAGAATCTGTGGAAAGAAAGAAACAAACAATGCATATTTTACAGGATTCCTCTCCGCATCACATCTCTTCCAGTACACATCCAGAAGATATCCGGAGGATTGGAAAGTGTAAAACGATATTCCCAATGGAAGCAGGATTTCCATTCCTCTTAAATTCATATGAAACAAAGCATTGAGGTTCTCAATCATAAAATTTGTATACTTTATCACTCCAAGCATACCAAAATTCAATATTAATCCAAGCACCAGAAAATTTCTTGCACTTTTGTGGCTTCCACCTGCTTCTGCCTTTTCAACTGCAAGTGCAATCCCCCAGGTAACCAATGTGGAAAACAGGATAAATCCCACGTAACGGACGCCACCTGCCAGATAATAAATATAGCTGAAACATAACAAAACCAGCCACTGAAATTTGTGCGGCACAATATAATAAACAAGCACACTCACCGCCACAAACAGTAAAAACAAGTTTGAAACTAATGACATGATCTTTCTCCCTAAATATGTACAATTCTTCAGTTGTACTTATAATAAGGGCACTGCACTATGTTATTCCCTCAGATAATGCAGTGCCCTGTTTTATTATACTTTTTAATGCATTTTCCTTTTACAACTGCTGAATCTGATTAATTTAATAACCCATTATCCAGACATCCGTCTCCACCGTCATCAGAACCACCATCATCAGAACCATCATAATCACCGGAATCATCATTACCATAATCATAATCATTACTGTAATCATAGTCATTGCTGTAATCATAGTCATTGCTGTAATCATAGTCATTGCTGTAATCACTACTGTTATCATAACTCTGAGTTGTTTCAGAAGCTGCCTGTGCAGCTGCCTCAGTTGGCTTCGGAGCTAATGCTTTCTCTGTTTCCAGAGTATTGTATTCTTTCTTCTGGCTGATACTGTCAAATACCAGATATGCTACTTCACCTTCCAGATGAAGTTCCGCTTCCTCTGTATCACCAAATGGGAAAGTGTGGATCTCAGCAGTTGTTCCATCCTCGAAAGTTAACTGAATATTATATTTCGGGATTTCCTTCTCAGCATCATCCTTATCTTCGCCTTCTGCTTTTTCATCTGTTTTGGCATCTTCTGTTTTTGTTTCTTCAGTATCTGTGGTCTCTTTTGTATCATCTGAAGAATCCTTGTTTTCCTCATCTGCTTTATCTTTAGCATTCGGATCAAACCAGAGAACTCTTTCCTCATCTGCTTCGAACTTATCTTCTTCTTTCAGGAAATTATCCGGATATTCTTCGTCTTTTTCATTCTTAACAGTAACACCTGTGATAACTTTACCTGTAAGATTTTTCAATTTTACAGAAAAAACACCCTCTGTGTCCTCTTCCGGTTTTTCACCAATTGTCTTTAAAGCTTCTTTCTCTTCATCAGCTTTATCTGCATCTTCTGCTACATCTTTATCTTCAGATTCTGTGGCATCCTTATCCGCATCTTCTGAAGTTTCTGTTTTTGCTGTAGTATCTGCTGCCATCACTGCCTGACTGAATACAAGACTGCTTCCAAGTGCTGCCATCATAAATGCTGTTACAACTTTTTTCTTCATTGTCTTTAAATCCTTTCTGGTCATTCTTTATAGTTCTTGTTTGCCTTACTGTTAAACAGATAAAATCATTCACTTCGTTACTTGCTCGTAACCAAAGTCAAAAACATTTCAATGCTTAGTTAACTCTCTTATAATTTACATATTTCAGAGTACGTTTCGCACCATATGTAAGTTTATAACCATTCAGTTTGTATTCCTTCTGAAAATTCGGATCATACACATAAGTTTTCTTTTTACCATTCACCTTCTGATCTATTTCAACCCACGCATGTGCTCCCTTCTTACCACCGGATTTCTGGAAATATCCTTTTACATAATGAGCATCATATCCTGCAACTTTAGCCATCCAGTAGAAAGTAGCTGCCATTACATAACAATCGCCACTGCCTGTTTTAAATCCATATAAACCATATTCTGTAGGTGTTTTTTTAGAAACCTTTACATTGCCTGCATACTGCAGAGAAACAGACCAGTTGAATGCCTTCTTCAGATTTCCTTTACACTTCTGAAGTCGGACTGCAGCCATAGTTTCTACTGCTGACAGCTTTGTTGCCTGTCCATTCTTTTTAATCTTATAATAAGTCTTTGCATTAACCTTATAATACGGTTTATTAGTCACAAGTTTTCCGGTTTTATCAAAACAATACGTATATTTACCGATCTTCTCTACCTTGTTTGTAATTTTCTCACCATTTACATAATAATATTTAACTCCATCAACAGTTTCCCATCCTTCCTTCTTCTCCGGAAGTGGTGTCGGAGTTACATCTGGTGTCTCAACTGTACTATCAGTTGTTCCATCCACATAATCAATGATCGTTGACTGTTCTGCCATAGCCGGCATGGCAGGTGTAAATGCCATTACTGAGCTAAGTAATAATGCTGTGATTTTTTTCCTGTTCATAACTCTGTTCCTTTCTTTTTTGTTAACTTACTATCTGCAAATTGCTTCAGCTGCTTTATAATTTTTCACAGCCGAAGCAAGCGATTAACCTGGATAATTATCGTCTTACCGTGATACTCGCAACAACTTCTGCGCTGCTTCCTTTTCCTGTAGGACGCACAACATTTAACTGTACATAATCGTATGTGTAGGTGACATCCTTGCCGTTTCCATCAAGCATACAGGTATTGCCTTTACTTATTGTACACTTTTTATATTTTCCCAGAACCTTCTTAATCTTTGACGCATTGTTCTGTTTTGCCAGAGTAGATGTTGCCGCATATTTTCTGTATAAAGACGTCTTCTTTTTATCTACAGCTCCTGTTTTTGGATTAAAGTAATACAGCTTCGGAATCTCATACATGCTGACACTTCCTACACGTATTCCCTTTACTGTGTGACCACTTACATCAAACCCATAGTACTTACCATTAATCTTCTTCATCAGAATACCATACTTACCAACCATATCCTGATCAGCCTGATAAGCAGCTCCGTTTTTTCCGAAATAATAACGGAAACCTTTTGCTGTTACTCCCCACTGCTGAGTAACCTTCTGGTTATTCTCATCATATCCATATCTCTTTCCTGTCTTTTTGTCCAGTTTTACCTTAACAGTCTGCGGTCCTGCTGCCTGTACTGTCACTGTTTCTGCTATAACAGCCAACGGCGTCAGCATAAGAAGCATGCAAAGCACAACTGCAAGGATTCTTTTAGAATTCTTCATTTTTCATTCTCCTTTTCTTAAAATCTGATTTTATGTTCTATTGTGTATGCAGGACGTGTATACGCACCAAATAAAGTTCCATACATGTTATCGTAATAACGACCGTCAATCATAACAAAGCTGTGTCCATCCGGAATTGTAATAACATATGGTTCATATCCCAGTTCCTTCGCAATTGCAGCCACACTGCTGGCAATTCCATAACAGTTTCCTGTCAGACCGTTCTGGAACATCTGAAGGGAATATTTATAAACCCAGTCTTTTGTCTTAAACTCCTGAGGTGTAGGATCCATATATCCTACAAAGTTTGTATAGGCCATAATATAATAGAAGCAGGAACGGAATTTTTCATAATTACTTGCATTGGCATTACTGTGACGTGCAATAAAGTTCCTTGCCGCAAGCTTGCATCTCGCCTGTGTTAGATTTGAAGCATATCCGTTCTTGTTAAATCTTATTCCACCTATGGTTTCATTTGTTGCACATTTACCGTTCTTATGCACATAGTACATTCTACCATTAAACTCATTCCATCCTGTAACAGGTCTTCCCTTGGCATCAACAAAATACTTTACACCATTAACCTTTACAATTGATTTCTTACCTGGAATTACCCTCTGTGCATTCTTATTAAACAGATAAAAAACTCCTTTAATCTTGTAATGTCCATCATGAGCTGCAACTCCATTGGATTTAAACCAGTAGTATTTACCATTAATCTTTTTCCATTTATTTCTGACTGGTTTATTATTTACGTAATAGCGATATACTTTCCCTTCCTTCAACAGTCCGTTTTTAGGCACTGGTGTTGGTTTCGGTGTTGATGTCGGCAATGGCAGTTCCGGTGTTACCTCCGGTGAAGGTGTTATTGTAATTGTCGGATCACTTCCACCATCCTGTGACAGGTCAGCCGCATAAGCACTTCCTGCTCCAAATGTAAGTGCTGCCGTCAGCATCATCGCTGTGAGTGTAACCTTCAGTGCTGTAAATCTTTTCCTCTTCATTTTCTATTCCTCCTGAGAAATTTTGTTCGAAGTTTCCTCCCTTCCTTTTGAAATGTACTCTCAGAGTACATTTGAATTTTATACTACAATTATAGTATATTGAAGAGTTCATTTCAATTAATACGACGACTTTTATACAAAAACTTCCAGTTTTTTATAATCAACCTTTCACAAGATTCCACCACTTTTTTCTCTGTCTTTGTACAATTCTTCCATTGGCGCTAACTCCCTTTCAAGATATATCATAGTCTTGTGTGGGATCTTTACCTGTCCGCATATGCAGCTACTTTCCATAACGGAATCGTTGATCTTCACCGGATTCTTATGATCAAAGAAATTAATAATAATCTGCCAATGACACATTGGTACTAATTTACCGATAACTTACTAAAAAGAAGAGGTTTCGTTACCCCAAAGTTTAACGAAACCTCTTCTTTATATTGTCAAACATATATTCTCAATCGCCGTATCCATCCTGTCACAGTAACAGTCGCAGACTTCTTTCATTTTGGAAATATTCTTCCTGTTTTCTTCATCATAGACACCAATAACCACAAATCCTGCTTTTTTTGCAGTTTCCGCTGCGTGAAGCGCATCCTCAAATACAAGTGTCTCATTCGGTTCTGCCTGCATAGATTCTGCTGCCTTCAGGTAGATCAATGGTTCATCTTTTCCTGCACCTGTTTCTGTACAGGTGTAAATCTGCTCAAAATAATCCAGAATCCCGTTTCTCGCAAGTGCTGCTTCTGTCAGTTCCCGGTTTCCAGATGTTGCAACTGTCATCTGTATATTTCTCTCTTTAAACCATTCCAGAGTTTTCTTCACTCCTGGTTTCAACGGTGCTTCAAACCGGTAAAAATCACTTACAATTTTCAGAACCTCTTCTATAATCTGTGAAATGGACTTATCCAACTGATATTTTTCTTTCATCCAGGCGGCTCCCTGCTCCAGACTCATGGTGTGCAGAGCAGCCCGGAGATTTTTCTCCGCTGTGATATTCTGACTCGCAAGATAACGTCCTCCAATATCCTCCCACACAGACATAGAATCCAGCAGCGTTCCATCTACATCAAAAATCGCTGCCTTCATCAGTCTTCCATCATATGAATCGCATCTACTGTATTATTGTACTGCTCTTCCACTTTTGCCAGAAGTTCTTCACAGCCTTCAGTATCTCTTCCTCTGAGCTTCTCTGTAATATCAAAGCTTGCCTTATACAGATTATCAAATCCAAGGTTCTGGCATACACCTTTTAAGGTATGAGCTGCACGAAAAGCTTCTTCCCCATTTTTCTGTGCCAGATTATCCTTCAGACTCCGGAAACTTCCATCATCCAGAAATTTCTTTGCAAATTTCTTAATAAGAACCTCACTTCTCAGTCTTCCAAGTACACCTTCATAATCTGCACCCATCTGTTCATAACATTCTTTTACTGTCATATTTTTCTCCTCTTTATCCCCATCTGCACTGTTAAACCTGCGTTTTCGCAATGATATTATTATATCACGCCATATAGCTGTTCTCAAGTGCTCTTTCACAAAAGCACCTTAGAATCTTTTCCAAAATATAATCAACCCGCCGCAGTGTGATCCTTGCCCGGAGGGCTTTATTATGCTATAAGAATATTATGGAATGGTTTCCCATAGCATAATAAAGCACTTTCACATGTAATTCTCTCACATATGAAAGTGCTGATATCAGGCAGATGAAATCATCCGCATCACTACACACTATCACAGATTTTATATCCGGATATCATATAATTTTATTTTCTGCCGGTATTATCTGAAAAATCCCTGATTCTCAAAGTACTGGATAAATGGATTCTCACTTTCCTCTGTATCATCGGAGTCCATACTATCCTCACTGTCTGTATCTTCGTCTACATCTTCATCAGCATCTTTTGAGGATTTCTTAGAATCCTTTTTAGATTTCTTACTGTCTTTATCGTTATCATCACTGTCATCAGCATCTGTATTCTCATCCAAAGTTACTTTAACAGTCTCTTCTTTATAACTTGTTCCATGAGGAACCTGCACAGTCAGTTCTACCTCTTCATCTGGTTCATAATAGGAAAGATATTCGATCAGCTGATTAATACTTGAAACAGTTTTTCCATTAAATTCAGTAATAACGCTGTTTGCTTTCAGACCTGCTTTATCAGCAGCTCCACCTTCTGTTACTTGTTTTACAAAAACTCCTGCCGGAATGCCATACATCTGAACTGCCTCAGAACTTACAGAAGAACCTTTGATTCCAAGTACACCATGTTCAGAATCATCCAGTTTATCTCTTGATGTCTCATTCATCAGATTCTGAAGAATGTCAGTCACGTCTGAGATTGCAATTGCATAACCCATACCTTCTACTTCAGTAGAAGCAAGTTTTGCAGAGTTGATACCAACAACCTCGCCTTCCATATTCAGAAGAGCACCGCCACTGTTACCAGGGTTGATAGCCGCATCTGTCTGGATCAGGTTTACACCGTCACTGCTGTCATCACTTCCATCTGTTACTGTGTTATTGTCAGAATCCATTCTGCGGTTCTTGGCACTTACGATACCGGTTGTAACAGACTGTCCATATCCAAGAGCATTACCGATTGCAACTACCTGCTCGCCCACCTTCAGATCATCAGAACTGCCAATATTCGCAATTGAAATGGCGTCCATTGTATCATCTTCAACATCATCCAGAGATACAGATACAACTGCAAGATCTCTCTCTTCATCAAATCCCTTTACGGATGCCTCCACTGCATTTCCATCTGTAAATGCAACTGACAATGTATCCGCACCTTCTACTACATGATAATTTGTAGCAATCAGAAGTTCGTCATCATTCTTACCAACAATAATACCGGAACCACTGCCCTCTACTTCCTGTTCCTGCTGCTGTGGCGCATATCCATACATTCCATACATTCCGAAGTAATTCTGTACCTCCTGAACTGACTTGGTTGTAATAGATACAATAGATGGAAGTGCTTCTGATACGATTTCAGACACATCAAGGCTTCCTTTTGCTGTGCTGCCTGTATCTTTGCCGGTATCTGATTTGGAATCACTGGCATCTGCATCCTTCTTCTCGGATTTTGCATATGTCAGGGTTGTCTCGTCCTTATTTGAAGCAGCTTCTACCGTTGTGGCTCCGCTCCATCCTGCAAGTTTATTTACTCCCTCAAAGCTTCCTGCTGCCAGTCCTCCTGCAAGTACTGCACATAAGCTGAATGTAAGACCTTTCTTTGCAATCTTTCTGATTTTATCATTTCTGTTATCTTTGTTCATCATAATAAAGTCCCTCCATGAATCTATGTCATTTATCTATGTCATTTATTTATCTCTGTTTCCTTTTGATGCTTCTAAGTATAGGAATGATTTGTGTTCTTTGTGTGGGAAAAATGTGTTTAATTTGTGACAATTTTATACATTTCCAATATGACAGCAATTTTTAAAAACAGTCCTGTCTGTCAGTTACATCACTTTCGATACATGGAGGAAATTTTTCCGGTACTATATCCCGGAACCAGTGATTTCCAGTTTCCAACCTGACTTTTTAGTACCTTTTCTGTATATTTCAGGGAATTGGAACTATCCATATTTTTAAAGACATTATACGCTGTTTTCTTTTTCCCATTGGCATCCTTCAATCCCATTGCCAATCCCTGAGCCACCTCATGGGCTTCATCTTTATAGCTTCTTATAATAAATGCATCAATCATTGGATTGCAGGCAGCCTTATAATAGGCCAGTGCAATTGCTGCCGCCTGATTTGCCTGTCCTCCATAAGTGGAAGAAAATCCCTGTTCCGAAAGAATGATCCTTGTATTGGAACCAAATCTGTTTTTCACATAATCTGTAAGTGTCTGGATATTACGCATAGTGATAAACGTGGTGGTGTTCGCATCACTGGTAAACATGGATGCATTTGCACCTGACCAGAACTGTGAATCTGAAAGTGGCTGATTATATGCATGATATGCCAGATTCCAGTTCACATCTTTCTGCATATCAGAAATCTTCGCCGCAAAGCTTTCCAGAGTTGATCTTGCACTATAGCAGATAGTAAAGGCATTTTTCTGATTCCAGCAATTATCCAGACAGATAAATACTTTGGAACTTCCCCGGCTGCTTTTCACTGCATTGTAAAGGCAGCGAAAAGCTTCACTGTACATGGATATAAATTTTGAAAAACTGACATTCCCTACATAATAATATCCGCTTGCACTGTTTACTTCATTTCCCAGGATCCAGTTACTTATATAACAGTTATTTTTTCCAAACTTCTCTCCCAGATATGCAAACATTGCTTCCATAGTCCGTCTAGTTGTGCTGTTATCTGTGTTCCATCCATAATAAGCTGTTTCTGCATAAGGACTGTTTCCCGTAATAAAGCTCTGCGTACTGGCATTCCTGTCAATACTGATCTGTGCAGTCACCTGGATTCCCTTTGCATTACATTGCTGAACAAGATATACATATCCGTACAGACCATTAAAATGATATGTTTTCCCATTATATTTATATGTTTCCACACCACTGTCTTTTCGCATCAGGTCTGAAATATATAAGTTAAAAAATACTGTTTTGGATTTTGTATCTGTCAGCTCGTTGATATCTGTAGCCTGAATTCCTTTTTTGGTCCCCGGAACAAAATATGCTGCTGTATTTGTACTGAGTTTCTCCGGATTGCTGACATAGCTTTTCGGACTGATCACACTATACGCAGATTTAGATTTTTTTATCCCTATGGCAAATTTTCCCTGTGCATATTCCGGATGTCCGGAAATGTTCAGCTTAAATGTGATCTTCCCTTTTGCCTTCTCCGGCTTCTTTACTTTACCCACCGTTTTTTTCACTTTACCGGAATTAGAATCTACATACACCAGATAGTAATAACCATCCGAACTTTTCACATAATTTGAAACAGTTGCGGATACAGTGATGGTATTCGCCTTTGTTCCTTTTACATAATCCAGTGATGCAGCTTTCGCCGAAGGACTGATTTCCTTTGTCCATTTTGCATATAAAGTAAGGGAACCTTCTGAACCCTTTTCAATCACGCTTATCTGATTTTTATACTTACTGTCTGTATACCATCCCACAAAATGATATCCGTAACGCGTCGGCTTTTTAAATTTAATCTCATCTTCTGAAGTATAAGTTTTGGGATTAGCAGTATTATTTTTTCCTTTATTAAGTTTATATGTGATTTTATATTCGGATGCTTTCTCCCAGATTGCATACAGGGTTATTGCTGTTGTATCTCCTGCTGCAATAGCCTTATCTGTAGATATATCCGGACTTGTTCCATCATTTTCTGTGTCTGATATCTGCATTTCTGCCTTATCAGTTTTTTCTTCCCATGATGCGCTGTCCGTCTGTGCCACATCATTTTCTTCCTGCATCACATCTTTTTCTGGTTTTATTTCTTCTCCGACTTCTGTCCTCTCACTGGTTTCCTGAGCCTGCTTTGCCATATCTGCTGTTTCAAGAAGTTTCTTAATAGAATCTCCCGGTTTATAAGTTTCACCGGTTCCATCTTCTTTCGTATTCCACTCTTTAAAAATGTAACCTGTCTTTCCCCTCAGTGCTTCCGGTACTTTAGCAGTATCCGCATCTGCATAGGGTATCACATATGTTTTTTCCAGTTTACCATCACTGTAAAGCAGAATGTTATAACCTTCCGCACTCTGTCCGGCATTTACTGAATCTTCTGTCTCCGACTGTTCCGGTTCCTGATCTTTTAACTCTCCTGTTCCAAACTCATCTCCACTGTTATTCTCATCAGATATTTTATTTCCTGACTCACTTCCTGTCTCATATTCGGCACCATCTTCAAAAACATCTGCTGCTGATTCAACACTTCCTGCCGAAAACTCTGAAGCCCACAATGTCTGCGGTATACAAGACGGAACTATCATAGATACCGCCAGTCCCATTGCTATAAACTTTTTCCATTTTTTCATATTCGTCTTCCTTTCTCTTTTTACATTTTACGGAATTGTTGTAACTATCCAGCATTCCATTTTCTTCATTTTCCTCCTGTCTTACAGTATAACATTTGAAAAATCCACAGACAACAAAAGACTGTCAAAATCAGGACACTAATATGTGATTTTCCTGATTTTAACAGTCTTTTATAAAATTTCCAAACTGCGAAGCAGTTATTCGGTGTAGAGCTGCGTAGCGAAGCGGATGATTTTATCCGCTTGACTTTTGAAAATATGGAACCGTCACGATTATTTTACAGTTCCTATCTTATTTAACGGCCAGTAACGAACTGCTACTTCTGCCTCTATTGCATCTTCCTCTACAAACGGATTTTGCCAGTATCTGGAATCCATACTGTGGTTTCTGTTATCTCCTAACATGAAATAACATCCCTCCGGAACTGTATACGGTCCAAAGCTTCCTTCCGGTGTTTCCGGACAAAAGCTGTCATCCAGCGGTTCTTCGGAATCATTGATATACACTTTTCCATCTACAATGTTTACTGTTTCTCCCGGAAGACCAATTACTCGTTTTACAAAAAGCTGAGATGGATCATCCGGATATTTAAATATTACAATATCAAATCTCTCCGGATCATCTTTTATATATGCCAGACGATTTCCAAATACTCTGTCACCTGTCATAATTGTTTCTTCCATAGAACCTGACGGCACTCGTGCATTAATATATACAAAGTGTCCCAACAGAAACGCTATAACAAAGACTGCAATGATAATCTTTGCATAGTCCCACAACTCCCTCCACACAGACCTGCTTTTGTCTGACTGTTCTGTCTGGTTTTTTTCCTCATTTTCCATTTTTCGTCATACCTCCAGAAATTTATATCACAGCATCATTTGATGATATCAGGGGCAAAATACTTTTAAACCTAACCTCATTTACTGTTATCAGAATAATAACTATTTCGCAAATAACGCATTAAACATAGTTTATCACATCTGATAGTTATTCACCACTTAATTTTTTATAAAATTTTGTCACTATTTGATTCTTGGTTACTGTTCACTCCGTTCTCAGCAACACGCTTCGCGATGCAGGAAATATGAACCTCCTTGTGCAATGCCCAAGGAGTATCGTTTGCTTCGCAAACTTAATTTATGCTAATCGCATAAATTCGCGCAGTATGTCTCGGGTTTTCTGTGACCTTCGCTCACAAAAAACACCTCGCGGGATATTACCAGTGAACAGTAACGATTCTTGGACAATCTTGTCGGCACATTATGTTTCACGTGAAACAAACATATTGTATTCCTGTAGTAATTCCACAATTTAACCGAATCAAGTAAATCCCCTGCGGAGGTTGCGAAAAGCAATAAGCAATGGGTGAGGACTTGCTTGTATCAGGAGAAGTGTAAACTCCTTCTGATAAACTGCGAAAGAGTTATTCGGTTATGAACAAGCAGCGAAGCGGATGATTTTATCAGCTTGACCCGAGTCAAACAAATCTACTGCAGCACAATTATTCTATGTAGAGCTGCGTAGCAAAATGGATGATTTTATCCGTTTGACCAAAAGTTTTTATAATATCAGGAAATGGGTACTATGTTTCACGTGAAACATAGTACCCATTTCTCACTGACAGATTATATTTCCTGCTGGTAATATTCCAGAAAATCTCTGATTTTGCCGGCTGCTTCTTTTAATACTTCTATTCTTGGTAAATAAACCACTCTGAAGTGATCCGGCTGATGCCAGTTAAATCCACCGCCATGTACAAGCAGAATCTTCTTCTCTTTTAATAAATCTAATGCAAATTTCTCATCATTTACGATATTAAATTTCTTTGTATCAATCTTAGGGAACATATAAAATGCAGCTTTCGGTTTCACAGCAGTAATTCCCGGAATATCTGTCAACGCATTATAAATAAATTCTCTCTGCTCATAAATACGTCCACCAGGAACAATATAACTCTCCACACTCTGATGTCCGCCCAATGCAGTCTGAACAATTGACTGCGCCGGTACATTAGAACAAAGTCTCATATTAGAAAGCATCTTGATTCCTTCTATATAATCTTTTGCAACTGCCTTATTGCCACTGAGAATCATCCATCCGATTCTAAAGCCCGCGATCATATGTGATTTGGATAAACCGCTGAATGTTACACAGAATAAATCCGGAGCCATTGAAGCAATGGAAATATGTTCTGCTCCGTCCATTACAAGACGGTCATAGATTTCATCAGAGAAAATGATCAGATGATGTTCTCTGGCAATATCTACTATCTGTTGTAATACCTCTCTCGGATACAACGCACCAGTTGGATTATTCGGATTTATAATAACGATTGCTTTTGTTCTGCTGGTAATTTTCCTTCTGATATCATCCATATCCGGATACCATTCTGCCTGCTCATCACAAATATAATGTACTGCTTTTCCACCAGCTAAAGTTGCACATGCAGTCCACAACGGATAATCCGGAGATGGAATCAAAATCTCATCTCCATTATCCAACAGAGCTGACATACAGAGATTAATCAGTTCACTGACACCGTTTCCTGTATAAATATCCTCAATTGATACATTAGGGAGCTTTTTCAACTGTGCATACTGCATGATTGCTTTTCTGGCAGAAAACAAACCTTTTGCAGGAGAATATCCCTCACACTCTGTCAGCTGCTGTCTCATATCATAAATCACTTCGTCCGGTGTTCTGAATCCAAATGGTGCCGGATTTCCGATATTCAGTTTCAAAACCTGAGTTCCTGCGTTTTCCATACGTGCAGCTTCTTCTACAACCGGTCCTCTTACATCATATAATACGTTGTTTAATTTAGATGATTTTTTAAATTCACGAACCTGTACTTCCTCAACTGTCTCCCTGGTATTTTCTTTCATATTATTATAATTGTAATCAAATTTCATATTTTCCATTTGAATTCCTGCCTCATTTGCCTCTTTCTTTAAAGTGTCTACAGATACATCGGTTCCTTTCAGCCATTCAGTTTCTACTCCTAATGTTGCCGCCAGAAAATTAAGAATTTCTGATCTGGGAGTTGTTTTTCCACTCAGATACTGGCTCACATGACTCTTTCCAAGTTTCACGCCCTGCTCTGCCGCCTTTTTTACAAGGTCGATCTGCTTCATATTCTTCTGTTCCATTGCTTTTTTTAATCGTTCAGCAAATATATTATTCATAAATACTATCTCCGTTCTCTGTAAAAAACAAATTACATTGTTATAATCAATGGTTATTGTTATATTTCTTAATTCTTTCGCATATATGTTATAGAAAGAACAGATATATTATATTGTTTATACGGGAATCAAAATACATTCAGACATACAAACATTAATTAAGTTCAAATGTATTTCTTTCAGTATCATACACGAATATATGTTCTGTTCATTTTTAAATCCCGCATTTTATCAGCTTTTTCAAGTTTTTTTCTTTGCTATTATACTATAATTGAACTAATAATTCAACGGTAAATTTTATTGTTTTCAATTTCATCAGCAAGGTTCAACTTTTAGTTCATTTTATAGTTCATTGTTAATCGAACTACATTGAACATGTTAATTGTTTTTATCACACTGGTTCAATTAGTTTAATTTATATTTTGAACTATACATTGAACCAGAATTTAACTTTTCTTATTTCAGTTCAATACATGTTCAATTTAAGTTTTGATGCTTTTGAAATTCCTTTTATTTATGCGGCTTTCTTGTCATTTCGCAGATTCTTTTTGTTCAATTTTAAATTCAAAAAGCACATGTTTTCGTCGGAGATCAGACTCACACTGGACAATTCTGTCTGAGAAACTTTTTCTATGCAATCAAATTTACAGGCTTTTCCACGCCTTTTCTTTCCTTATTATCCCATTATCCCGTCAGATAATTTATTATGTGATATGAAACATATCATAGTGTCGTTCTCTGACACAAGAAAAATCCTGCAAGCAAGATTCTCCGTCTGCGGCAGGTAACTTCAGCGATATAATTCCTCTACACCGCAGTGCGCTCCTGCCTGGAAGGCTTTACTTTCTCTGCACCTTTATGTATGTTATAGGAACATTACAAAGTAATCTCCTATAACATAAAATAAGTCCACTGCTTACTCTTTTTATGAATAATGCAGTGGACTTATCTGTTAATTTTATTCTTTTGTTATTCTGTAGTTTTGTTGCTTATCTGTACGATTTATATCGCATTGATTTTATTGTACGTTTTATTTCTCTGGATTTACAATTTTACCAGCAATTGCACACGCTGCTGCTGTTTTTGGTGATGCAAGGTAAATCTCTACCTTAGATGTTCCCATTCGACCAAGGAAATTTCTGTTATTTGTAGCTACTACACGTTCACCGTCGGTAAGGATACCTCCTGCACGTCCACAGCATAATCCACATCCGGGATGTGTGATCATTGCACCTGCTTCTGCCAGAGTATCCATAATTCCCTCTGCAATTGCCTGACAGTATATTTTACGACTTGCAGGAGTTACAATCAATTTAACGTAATCTGCTACCTTTTTGCCCCTTAACACCTCTGCTGCAGCTCTGAGATCCTCCAGACGGCCATTTGTACAGGAACCGATAAATACCTGATCTATTTCTGTTCCTTCAAGTTCACTTACATTTTTAATCTTATCTACCTGAGACGGACATGCCATAACCGGTACAAAATCCTCTGCGCGATAAGTGATTGTTTTCATATAGGTTGCATCTTCATCTCCTGTAAGGCTCTTCTGGAACTCATTCAACTCTATGTCACAATATTCTGCAGTTTTTTCATCCGGTGTAAACAGCGCACATTTTGCCCCTGCCTCAATCGCCATATTTGCCATAGTCATACGGCTTGCTACTGTCATATTCTTTACTGTACTGCCGGTAAATTCAAGTGCTCTGTATGTAGCTCCATCAGCTCCCAGATCACCGATCAGACGCAGGATGATATCTTTGGACATAACATTTTCCGGAAGTTCTCCCTCGATCACAATCTTAATTGTCTCAGGAACTTTGATCCACATAGTTCCTGTTCCCAGAATACTTGCCATCTCTGTATATCCGATACCGGAAGAGAAAGCGCCTACACATCCGTAGGTAGTGGTATGGCTGTCTGTACCAAATACAATATTTCCCGGTTTTACATAACCTGCCTCTGTCATTAACTGGTGGCAGATTCCATCACTTCTGTGAACATTTTTCATCCCATATTTCCTGGCAAAAGCATCTCCCGCATGGAAATGTCTGGTATCATCTAACTGACTTGCAGGAACCAGATGGTCATATATGAGCACTGCTTTATCTGGATCCCAGAGCTTCGTAAAGCCCATTTCTTCAAACTTTTCTGCTACAAATGGAATAAATATATCATGAATCATAACCCTGTCTACATTGACCGTTACAATGTCTCCAGGCTTTACTGTTTTTCCAACATTGTTTCTTATAATTTTCTCAATAACTGTCTCGCCCATTTTCCTCTCCTTTCTAAATCAATCCAGCCCATTCAGTTTGCGCATGGCTTTTACAAGTCCGCCAGCCTGAATAATGCTCATCAGATTTTCCGGAAGAGAAGCAATCGGGTACTGTTTTCCATTGTAATCTACATGTTCATTCATTACCACAGTGACTTCATCACCTTCTTTGATATCATCATGAAGATCTGGCTGCTCGATCAGTAACAGACCATTATTAATAGAATTTCTGAAGAAAATTCTCGCAAAAGATTTGGCAATTACACACTGAATTCCCAGTGCTTTGATAATTTCCGGTGCCTGTTCTCTGGAAGAACCACATCCAAAGTTCTTTCCTGCAACAATAATGTCGCCTTTCTGAATCTGTCCTGCCAGTTCCGGACGCAGAGGACTGAATCCGTACTGTTTCATATCATCGATTGTTTTCAGTGCGAGATATTCTGTTGGAATAATAATATCTGTATCAATGTCATCATCCAGAACCCACACTTTTCCTGTGAATTTTTCCATAATCTTACCTCTTATCTTCTATCTTCACTTGTAACTGTTCAGTACTTTCACAGTCACAAGTTAAAATTCATTCATACGAATTGTGAATATCCGCTTTGCTACGCGACTCTATACCATACCGAATAACTACTCCGCAGTTTATCAGGATGAGCTTGCTCTCCTCCTGATACAAACAAATCTCCACCTGCTGTCTATTGCTTTTCGCAACCTTCGCAGGAAATTTACTTGATTCGGTTAAATGTTTCACGTGAAACACTTATAATTAGCATCACACCTCACTTGCCAGCGCAATCTTTCCTGTAATGGCAGATGCTGTAACAGTAGCTGCTGATCCCAGATATACTTTGGAGCTTGGGTGTCCTGCACGACCTTTGAAATTACGTGTTCCTGTACTGATCAGAACTTCGTTCTCACCGATCACGCCCTGACAGCTTCCCCAGCATACACTGCAGTTCGGATTCATAACAATGGCTCCAGCCTCCATAAACGTGTCAATAAGCCCTTCTTTTAATGCCTGGCGGTAAATAGTCTGGCTTGCAGGCACAACCAGGAATCTGACGCCCTCAGCAACCTTCTTGCCCTTGATAATTTCTGCACCGACACGCAGGTCTTCAATACGTCCGTTGTTACAGGAGCCCAGAAATGCTTCATTGATTTCGATTCCGCAGGCTTCTTCTGCAGGCACAACATTGTCTACAAAATCAGGTTTCGCAACTACAGGACGGACTTTTGATAAATCAAATGTATATTCTCTCGCGTAAACTGCATCCGGATCACTGTGATATACAGCCTTTGGCTCACGTCCATGTTCTTTCAGATATTCAATAGCTTTCTCATCTGCTTCAAAGATACCTGTCTTTGCACCGGCTTCTACTGCCATGTTGCAAAGTGCCATACGATCGCTGATACTGAGTGTTTTCGCACCCTCGCCTGTAAATTCCATTGCCTGATAGTTACATCCATTTGCACCGATTTCCCCAATAATTGTAAGAATCAGATCTCTTGCATAAACTCCTTCCGGAAGTTTACCTGTCAGATTAAATTTTACACTCTCAGGAACCAGTACCCATGAAGTACCTGTTACCATACCATAAAGGAAATCTGTACATCCTACACCTGTTCCAAATGCACCTAACGCACCGTATGAACAGGTATGGCTGTCTGCACCAAAGATCAATTCACCCGGACGGACATAATTCTCAATCATAACCTGATGGCAGACACCTTTTCCTTCCCAGAAATCAATGTTATGTTCTTTTGCAAAATCTCGCATCTTCTTCTGGGATGCTGCTGTTTTCGGGCTGTCAGATGGTACATTATGATCCACGATAAACACCAGCTTGCTTGTATCTGCAATGTGCGGATTTTTCAATTTATTGTTATACATATCAACCGTAAGATGTGTGGTTCCATCATTACTCATGAGACGATCGAGTTTAACTGTATGGATATCTCCCGGTTTTACGCTGTCAACACCTGCTGCCGCAGCAATAATCTTTTCTGCAATTGTCATTCCCATTTTACTTCTCCTCCTTGTTCAGAGATGCGATCAGACCACCCTGATTCAAAATATTCTGCATATATTCCGGAAGCTTTGTACAGGAATATGTTTTTCCGTTAGCTTCAACTGTTCCCTCTGACATATGAAGAACCATCTTATCTCCGGTATTTACTTCGTCCGGAAGATCTTTGCAGACAATTACCGGCAAACCAATATTAATAGAGTTTCTGTAAAAGATTCGTGCAAAAGATTTTGCTACAACTGCCTGTACTCCCAACGCTTTCAGAACACCAGGCGCCTGCTCTCTGGAAGAACCACATCCAAAGTTTTCTCCACCTACCACGAAATCTCCCGGTTTTACTTTCTTTGAAAAATCCGGATCCAGAGATTCAAATGCATGACCTTTCATCTCATCCAGATTAGGAAGTAACAGATACTGTGATGCTATGATCTGGTCTGTATCCAGGTCATTATGAAATTTAAAAATTGTTCCTGTTTCCATAAAAACTGTTTCCTTTCTATATCATTTTATCTTTTTACAATTTATCACTTGTCTCTCTTTAACGATTTAGTCAGATAAATTCTTTTCCTATTTTAGCACAAAAGACAGGAGATTGAAAACGCCTGTTTTCAATATTCCTGTCTTTTTTTACAATCGTTATTACATTAACTCTTTTAAAACAGAATGTCCAATTGTTCCCTCAGGCATTGGCACTCCAAAATTCTCCGCCACAGAAGCGCCGATCACAGCAAAAGTATCTTCGTCTTTTATCGCACCACCATTTTTCATTCTCTTTGAGTACGCAATAAATGGTACATATTCTCTTGTATGGTCAGTTCCTGTATAAGTCGGATCATTTCCATGATCTGCAGTGAGAATAAGCAGATCATTCTCTCTCATTTCTTCTAACAACACACCCAGATTTTTGTCAAATTTCTCAATCTCTTTTCCGTAACCTTCCACATTTCTTCTGTGTCCCCATAATGCATCAAAATCTACAAGATTAACAAAACATAACCCTCTGAAATCTCTCTTGCAGATTTCAATTGTCTGCTCCATTCCATGTACAGAGCTGTCTGAATGATGAGTTTCTGTAATGCCTTCTCCGCAAAAAATATCATGAATCTTTCCAACACCGATCACATCAAATCCATGATCTTTCAACACGTTTAACGTGGTAAGTCCGGTGGGTTTCAATGCATAATCATGACGGTTACTGGTACGTTTAAATTCACCTTTTTTCTTACCAATGTACGGTCTTGCAATAACTCTGCCAACTCTCCATTCATCCTTCATGGTAATTTCTCTTGCAATTTCACAGCAGCGGTACAGATTCTGAAGATCAAAAGTTTCTTCATTTCCGCAGATCTGAAGAACAGAATCTGCTGAAGTATAAACAATCATTGCACCCGTCTGAATCTCCTCTTCGCCCAGTTCCTCAATAATCTCCGTTCCGCTTGCGCTCTTGTTTCCTATCACTCTTTTTCCGCATCTTTTCTCCAGTTCTGCGATCAATTCCGGCGGGAACCCTGTTTCTGTAAAGGTTTTAAATGGTTTTTCTGTTTTGATTCCCATCATCTCCCAGTGTCCGGTCATGGTATCTTTTCCATTGCTAGCTTCACCCAGATACGTATATCGCCCCTTGGGATTCTCAACACCCGCCATTTTTCCTGCCGGATGAAGATTCAGCATTCCCAGTTTTCTAAGATTTGGAATCTCCAGAGAACCCATTTTCTCAAGAATATGTCCAAAAGTATCCACCCCGATGTCACCAAATTTTGCTGAATCCGGCATTGCCCCGATCCCCAGAGAATCAAGTACAATTACAAAAATTCTGTCGTAATTTTTCATTTATGTTTACTCCTTCTCTTACATTTTATTAATCGCTGACCTTTTCCTGTTCCCTTTTATTCGTCATTCACTTTTTTTACTTTTCGCAATTAAAAATCACTTGCAATGATGGGCGTTTACCTTATATTTCTCGGGAATTTATCAGATTTCGTAGTCCAAATCCCAACGGTAGCAAATCCTTCAGTGTGTAGATATCATAATGCTCTTTATCTATTGCCAGAATAATCCGAAATGTCTCCGGATCACAGAACTCCATCATTACCTGACGGCAGACACCACAGGGAGCTGTATACTCTGTCAAAATCCCATCTTTTCCACCCACAATACAAATTGTGTCAAACCCCCTGACGCCTTCGCTCACTGCTTTGAAAATTGCAGTTCGTTCTGCACAGTTCGTAGGTGTATATGCTGCATTTTCAATGTTACACCCTGTATAAATCTGTCCGTTTTTTGTAAGTAATGATGCACCAACCTTAAAATTTGAATAGGGTGTATAAGAAAATTTGAGCTGTTCCATTGCAATCTCAATCAGTTTGCTGATCATTGATTTTTCCAGATTCTGCATTCTCTGTCACCTCCGTCCTTACAGAACTTGTCCCTGATCTTCTTTAATCATTCTGCGGATTGCCTCTACAGCTACCCGGATTGCCATGTCTGTTTCATGTACAACCGGATTCTCAAGACCCAGCTTCTCTCTCTCCTGATTTGCCAGTACCAACAGACAGGAGCCCATTCTCACCCTGAGTTTACCCGCTACGATGAAAAGTGCCGCAGATTCCATTTCCGAAGCAAGACATCCCATTCGTTTCCAGGCTTCCCATTTATTGATCAACTCATAACCTGCCGGCATTACTTCCGGCTCATGCTGTCCATAGAAAGAATCTTTGGACTGTACCACACCTGTATGATATACAAATCCTTTCTCCTTCGCAGCTTCAACAAGAGCATTGGTCACATCCAGATTTGCCACTGCCGGATATTCAATTGGCGCATATTCTCTGCTTGTTCCTTCCATACGTACTGCTGCTGTCGCAATTACAATGTCTCCACTTTTTATTTCCGTCTGCATTCCACCACAGGTTCCGATTCTGACAAAAGTATCCGCTCCGCAGCGATACAGCTCTTCCATTGCAATGGACGCTGATGGGCCACCAATACCGGTTGACGTTACACTGACCTTCACTCCATCCAGTGTTCCTGTATAAGTGATATATTCCCTGTTGTCTGCGATCAGCACAGGATTATCAAAATACTGTGCAATCTTTACACATCTTTTCGGATCTCCCGGAAGGATCACATAACGGCCCACTTCATCTTTTGCCACTTGAATATGATACTGTCTGTTTACATCTTCTGAGTAATTTTTCATAATCATCCCATCCTTTTCGTTTTCACGTGAAACATCGGTTACCACTGTTTACAATCATTCCTGCTATAGTATCTTCTTTTTATTATGATTATAAATCATATACCTGTATCAGGAAAGTTCTTTTTTCCATCTGCAGATACCATTTTACTGTTACTTATGTCATAAAAATTTTCACTCCAGAATCTCTGTAATTACTGTCTGCCATAAAACTGCTGATTTTATAACAATCCTCTAAAAAATGACTTCTTCATCAATATTGGTTTATGGATACAAAAAAACTGAAGTCGCCGCTCCACGATAAGGAACTCTGACCTCAGTGATTGCTAAGCGGATATTCGCAATCCGCTTCGCTACGTAGCTCTGCACCGAATAACTGCTTCGCAGGGGACTTACTTGATTCAGTTAAAATAAAAGTTGAAGTCCCATTGCAATAATCCACATATATGCACAGGTCTTCGGAATCATTAACAGTCCAACCTTTGGTTTTGTTTTACTGAATAAAGTTACCGGAAGATAGCCGCCAAAAGAAATAATTATCGCTGCAACCATCCTTGTCATATGATATCCATAGGTGTTTCCTGAAGTTAAATACAGGATAATTACCCCTATACCGGTAACCGCAAAGACTGCATTTCTGATAATAGATAATTTCATATTTCCTTCATCTGTACACCAGTTGTTCTGCGGAAACATACATATCACAATTCTGACAACTGCGGATATCCATATAACAGCTTTAATTATCACCGGTATTTCTAATTCCGGGAATGTAAATTTCCAGATATACATCAGAATAATATAAAATACTGTCATTGTAATTGACGATACCTGCAATCCAATTCCCAGCTGTCTCTTTATTTTATCATTACTTCCGCGTACTGCCCTTATAATTCTTGGCACCAGATGAAAAGCATCTCCTCCACAAAGTGTCAATGTTAATATTCCATAAAGAATAAATAACATATTTCCCTGTGAGAATATAAAAAATAAAATTGCGGCAACTAAGGCAAAAATCAAATACCCTGCATCAAATATTGCTTCCATCACATCTGGAATCTGTGGTTTATAATTGTTTTCTCTCATTATTAAACATACTCCTCTTATACTCTCTTAAATGTTCTTCTGCATTATTACAGATCGTATCCAGGGTTTCATTATCAATCATATGAATTTTTTCATCTGAAAAAGCATTAAAAAAAACTTCCACGCAGAAGGAATCAAACAATTTATCTTTTGACTTTATTACAAATTCTTCTGTTCTTTTCCACTCATCCGAATCTGATTTCATAGATCGGCAAAATATATCTATCGTATCACACATATGGATAATCCTTGCAAAAAACGGTACTTCATTCCATTGTTTTCCAAAAGGTTCACTTCCATCAGCGTTTTCATGGGGGGTACAGTATGACATTAGATACATCATTATGAAACGGTATATTTTTCAGAATTTTTTCTCCTATGGTACAATGCCTTCCCAGCTTCGTCACCCCGTTACGTAAAGCGTCATTTTGAAGCTCTTCCTGAATATATTGTGCCACTGCATTGTCGTGCAGCAATGCACACTCTGCCAGATCCTGCAGGCTTTGACCCTGTATACCCATTTTTTTCAGCAGTACAAACCGCCATATATGCCACACGTTTAGAATGATTGTTTGTTACTTTAATCAGCTCTGCCTCTACACAGTCCAATGCATATGAGCAGGCTGCTAATAACCCCAGCACATCAAATTTTATTTTTGATCTTGTCTCCTCCTTTGTTCTGTTTTCTGAGAAATCTGGAATATGCTTACCATGACAGATTTCTCAACCTCGGATCAATAAAAGCATATGTTTTGTCTTTTCTTTAATTTTTCCATGACCGTTGGATATTTTTTATAATCTGTGTGAGGTAAGGCCTGGGCAGCTACCATCTGTTCCAGAAAATCATCCACTTCCGCAAATTGTATATAAGTCATTTCTTCCAGTATCTGATCAATATCTGCAAGAAGTTCTTTGTTCATCAAAAGCTTTTGTGCTCCTTCCAGCGAAGAATTTCCAGCATTGATCATCTTCTCCCGTTCCATGTCAGGATACATCCCAATGGTAATGGCTGATTCCACAGATACATATTTTCCAAAAGAGCCGGCTACATAAAATCGATTTGCCTGATTCAGTTCAAGTCCAGATTCCCGGAGCATGATCTCAACCATTATATGTGCTGCGGCTTTGGTAAGAATAAATTCGTCGATATCTTTCTGATAAAAATACAGACCCGGAGCATATTCTATGCAAAGCTGACCTTCTCGTTTCTGAATAAGATTCGTTTTTTCAGGAGAAAACTTACCACGAATATCTATCCAGCCTTCTAAAAAAAGTTCCGCAATCAGATCGACAATACCGGAACCGCAGATACCCTTAGGGCTAATTTTTCCTGAAGAGTTACCAATTACATGAACATGGATTTTTCCACCTCTTATCCTCACGCTGTCCACTGCTCCGGCATCTGCCCTCATCCCGGTGTGTACTACACCGCCTTCCAATGCAGGCCCCGCCGCACCGGCGCCGCAAAGAAGAAAATCTTTATTTCCTATCACAAGTTCACCGTTGGTTCCAATGTCAAAGAAAACACTGATTCCATCCTTTTTATATAATTCCGTTTCAATCATTCCACTGATGATGTCACCACCCAGATAATTAGACTTCGCCGGATAACAATATACATAACCATTCAGCGGAATGTCCAGATCTTTTGCCGGCTGGAATCCCGGACGGTCTGCATGAACAGCATGTGGCGTATAAAAGACACAGAAAGCATCTATTCCCAAAAGAAAGTGGATCATGGTGGTATTGCCTGCTACTACCATAGACAGACATTTTCGTGACACCGGATGCTTTACATCCAGCTTATCCATGCACTCTATAATAGACTCAACTGTAGCAAGCCGTATCTCTTCCAGTTTTTTCCTGTCATCTTTGCAGAAAAAAATACGTGATAAAATATCGGTTCCCCACTGAATCTGTTTATTAAAGCAGCTCTCTTCTCCCAATATCTCACCACTATTACAATCTAAAAGTCTCACCACTACCGTTGTACTTCCAAGATCCACAGCCAGCCCATAATGCTGTCTGGCTGTATCTCCGCTTTCTATATCAACCAGCTCCCATTTTTCTCCATTCCAGGAAAGCGAAACGGTTATTTTCCAACCTGCACGATCAAGTAATGGATATAGTTGTCTCAACATGCGAACCGGAATATGAACCTCCTCTTTCACGCCCTCCGCGGATAAAGCTTCCAGAATGCGCTGCTGGTCTGAACGCTGATCCTCTTCGGTTGGAACAGAAAGATCAAGATATAATTTTCGGCTAAGCCCTCTCATAGTATTCATCTCCCTACAATTTGTGCATTTTTTATTCTGTAAAAAAAGAAGGTCATCCGTTATATCACATACTTGACATCCTTCCTTACCTCCGCTTTCTTTATCACTTTTTCAAAATCTGATGCCGGATGTTTGCACAAAGGACATACAAAATCATCCGGTAATTCTTCTCCTACATACTCATATCCACAGATCCTGCAACGCCATATTGTCTGACCATCTTCTGTTTTTCCTACTGCCTGTGGCTTAGGTTTTATGTGATTCTGATAGTACTCGTATGTTACAGAAGGGATATCACTTAAGACTTCCATGTCTGTTATTTCACCAATAAACATCGTATGGGAACCCAAATCTTCTGTTTTATTAACACTTACAGAAATATACGCATTTGTTCCTTCTGTGATATAGTAAATTCCATTTTCGCCCCTTGCACATTTTTCAAATTTTTCAAACTTATTCATATCCCGCCCGGATTGAAAACCAAAATGTTTAAATAATTCAAACTGGGCACTCTGGCTTAATACTGACACTGTGAATTTTCCGGTTCTTTGGATCATTTCATGTGTATAATTTGCTTTATTTACACAGATACTTAATTGATTAGGTTCTGATGCCGCCTGGATTGCAGTGTTAATGATACAGCCATTATCCTCTTGGGCTTCTCTGCAGTCAGTACAAATAATCCGTAACTCAGCTTATACATCGCTTTTTTATCCATTCTGCTCCTCCTTCATCTTCTCCCTGCATCTCGGACAAATGCCTTTAAAGGAAATATCATATTCCCAAAAATCAATTCCATGCGTATCATGAATTCTTTTCATTAAATCCGGTATTTCCTCCATATCTACATCCGATACCTCACCACATTTTATACATCTCACATGATAATGATTTTTCAATGTGATATCGAACCGATTTGCTCCATCTGGCACTTCAACCTTTCTCAGAGCACCTTCTTCTGACAGTATATCAAGATTTCTATATACTGTTCCTTTTCCAATGGTAGGATATTCTTTTTTTAGAAATTCATATACTTCATTTGCTGTAACATGCCTTTTCATTTCATATACAGCATTTTTCACAAGATCTTTCTGAATTGTATTTCTTCTGTTAGTCATTTTCCCTCCTTATTAGGATTTATTCTTAATTAGAAGTATATATCAGAAGTTTTAAAATGTCAATATAAAATTAGTAATAATTACTATTATTGAAATAATAGCACTTTGTAAATGTCCCTTTTTCGCACAATCTTATTCCATAATTTTTCGTTCAAAAACATATTCTATTTCAGATGATAAATCTCTTCTAAAATTGTATCCAAGTCTGTCAAACGTTTGTACGTCTGCAGGATTTTCAATTTCTTTTTCTGCCATATATCTGACCATCTCACCACGAGCCATCTTAGCATATGTACCTTTTGTTACCAGTTTATCCCCTGATTGTTCACAAAACGTAACCGTAATATATTTGTCTTTATCTGATAAATATTTTTCTATACATTTCGAGTATTCTTTTGATGCAAGATTAATGATAATCCTGCTGTCATCAAGCACTGAACGATATAATCTTTCACCCCAATAGTCATATAGATTTTTGGTATCTTCTATTTCAGCTTTCGCCTTCATCTCCAGGCGATGCCTTCTTTCATCAGCATAATCATTGTATCAGGATAAAGTTCACAAAGTATCCGCAATACATTCCCATAAGTTCATGTCATTATTGAAATTGTACATATTTCAGTATGAAAAGTTCACCATTCAAATTCTGATTATTATTTCTCCACATACTCTTCTGCCATATGTACTGCCATAGCACCATCTGCCACTGCTGTTACTATCTGACGAAGTAACTTTGTTCTGACATCTCCTACAGCATAAACAC
>ENA-OWPB01001030-OWPB01001030.1-human-gut-metagenome-genome-assembly--contig:-NODE-1030-length-28637-cov-3.949689_pt1 | contig 28637 bp, 44 predicted proteins | sample MGYA00248260_ERZ651838 | MGnify/ENA primary metagenome ERZ651838 (study PRJEB26924, sample SAMEA4378304) | human gut metagenome | biome: human gut; feature: human-associated habitat; material: faeces... | reverse complement strand
GACGAAGGACGGATCGCGGCTGAGGTTGTGATCTTCTCTGACAAGATCTGTACAGATGAAGAAGTGGTAAGGCTGAAAAGCCATATCAAGCATATGAAGGAAACTCTGGAACAGACAGAGGGAATCGGACGCAAGCTTGATTTCATTGCGCAGGAGATGAACCGTGAGGCGAACACGATCTTATCCAAGGCAAATGATCTGGAAGTATCCAATTATGCGATCGATCTGAAGACTGAGATTGAAAAAGTCCGTGAGCAGATTCAAAATATTGAATAAAGCTTTGAAAAATGTAAAAAGATGTGTTAAAATAACATTTCAATGTCTGAGTATGCAGGAGAACTGATTATGAGAGAAAAAAAAGGAATCCTTATTGTAGTATCCGGATTTTCCGGAGCCGGTAAGGGAACACTGATGAAAAAGCTGATGCAGGACTATGATAATTATGCATTATCGATCTCTGCAACCACGCGGCAGCCTCGTGTCGGGGAAGAAGATGGAAGAGAGTATTTTTTCAAAACCAAAGATGAATTTGAAAAAATGATTGCGCGTGATGAGCTTATAGAGTATGCTAGATATGTAGAAAACTACTATGGAACTCCGAAGCAGTATGTTATGGAGCAGTTAGAGGCAGGCAAGGATGTGATCCTTGAGATTGAGATCCAAGGTGCGCTGAAAGTGAAAGAGAAGTATCCGGATACCTTGCTGATGTTCGTGACTCCGCCGAGTGCGCAGGTACTGAAAGACAGACTGGTAGGACGGGGAACCGAGACCGCAGAAGTGATCGATTCGAGAATGAAGCGGGCCGTAGAAGAATCACAGGGCGTAGAGAAGTACGATTATCTTGTGATCAATGATGACCTGGAGCGCTGCGCAAAAGAGATGCACAGCATTATTCAGGGTGAGCATGACCGGGTAAGCCGGAATGCTGACTTTATAGATGATATCAGAAAAGAACTGAAGGAACTGTAGGAAAGGAGCAGAATTTATGTTACATCCATCATATACCGATTTGATGAAAGTAGTCAATCAGGACGTGGAAGAAGGCGCAACTAAGATTGTCAACAGTCGTTATTCTATCGTTCTTGCAACAGCAAAGAGAGCGAGAGAGATCATTGACGGCGAGATGCCGCTTGTTCCTGTTAAGGACGGCGAAAAACCGCTTTCTATTGCAATTGATGAGCTGAACAGTGGAAAGATCAAAATTATTGCAGAAGACGCAGATAAATAAAAGAAGTTCGATACCCTGCAGCTGTCTGCGGGGTATTCTTATGATAGGGGATTTTATTTTCCGGTGAAGATGATTTCCCCTGCCGCCCAGAAATTATGCTTGAGGAGAAATTTATTTTATGAATATATTATTCATTTCATTAGGCTGTGACAAGAACCTTGTGGATTCGGAGGTCATGCTTGGGATTCTTGCAAAGGACGGTCATCAGATGGTGGACGATGAGACAATGGCAGATGTCATTATCATTAACACCTGCTGCTTTATCCATGACGCAAAGGAAGAGAGTATCCAGAATATTCTTGAGATGGCAGAGCTGAAGAAGACCGGTAGATTAAAAGCCCTGATCGTAACAGGCTGTCTTGCACAGAGATACAAAGAAGAGATCATACAGGAGATTCCGGAGGTTGATGCGGTTCTCGGAACGACTTCTTATGAAGAGATCGCACACGTGATCGATGGAGTTTTAAGCGACAGTCCGATGGAGCGCGGAGATGTGCGCCTGACTATGAAGGATGTGGATTATCTCCCGGTGACAGACACGCACCGTATGGTGACGACCGGCGGACATTTCGCTTATCTGAAGATTGCAGAAGGCTGTGACAAGCACTGTACTTACTGTATTATCCCGAAGGTACGAGGAGATTTCCGGAGTGTGCCGATGGAGCATCTGCTGGAGGAAGCGCAGAATCTGGCAGACGGAGGGGTGAAGGAGCTGATCCTGGTAGCACAGGAGACCACCATGTACGGAACCGATCTGTACGGGGAGAAGCGGCTTCCACAGCTTTTGAGAGCGCTTTGCAAGATCAGAGGACTTCGCTGGATCCGTATTTTATACTGTTATCCGGAGGAAATCACGGATGAGCTGATTCAGGTGATCAAGGAGGAACCAAAGATCTGCCATTATCTGGATCTCCCGATCCAGCATGCAAGCGATGGTATCCTGAAGAGAATGGGAAGACGGACTTCCAGAGCGCAGCTCATCGAGACCATTGAGAAGCTTCGACGTGAGATTCCGGATATCGCACTTCGCACAACTTTGATCACCGGATTCCCGGGAGAGACACAGGAACAGCATGAAGAGCTGATGGATTTTGTGGATCAGATGGAATTCGACAGACTTGGCGTATTTACCTACTCACCGGAAGAGGATACTCCTGCAGCATCTATGCCGGATCAGATCCCAGAAGAAGTCAAAGAGGAACGTCAGGCAGAGCTCATGGAACTTCAGCAGGATATCGTATTTGACCAGGCAGAAGACCGGATTGGGGAAGAGCTGCTTGTGATGATCGAAGGCAAGGTAGCAGATGAGAATGCCTATGTGGGAAGAACCTACCGGGATGCGCCGAATGTAGACGGACTTATTTTTGTGAACACATCGGAAGAACTGATGTCGGGAGATTTTGCAAAGGTAAAAGTGACCGGATCAGCAGATTATGATTTGATAGGAGAGTTATTATGAATTTACCAAATAAGTTAACGATTTTACGAGTGATTTTAATTCCGTTTTTTGTAGTGTTTATGTTATTTGATATTACCGGAGCAGCAGACAAATGGATCGCACTTGTGATTTTCTGTGTTGCCAGCCTGACGGATATGCTGGATGGAAAAATTGCAAGAAAATACAACCTGGTAACGAACTTCGGTAAATTTATGGATCCGCTCGCAGATAAGTTGTTAGTATGTACCGCGCTGATCTGCCTGACATCTATGGACAGACTGAATGTCATTGTTGTTCTGGTGATCATTGCCAGAGAATTTATCATCAGCGGATTCCGTCTGGTTGCTTCTGACAATGGAATCGTCATTGCGGCAAGCTACTGGGGCAAATTTAAAACCGTATCACAGATGGCACTGATCATTGTGCTGATCATGGATCTGGGCGGTGTGTGGAATGTTGTAGGAACAGTCCTTACATGGGTAGCACTGATCCTGACTGTTGTTTCACTGATTGATTATATTGCAAAGAACAAACAGGTATTAACACAGGGAGGCATGTAAAATGGTTGTAGAGCTGATTTCTGTCGGCACTGAAATTTTACTTGGCAACATTGTGAATACAAATGCAGCATACCTAGCAGAGAAATGTGCTCTGCTAGGTTGTTCTTTATATCACCAGACTGTTGTCGGTGACAATGAAGAGCGTATGGAAGAAGCAATCCGCCAGGCAATTGAGCGTGCTGATATCGTAATTCTGACAGGGGGACTTGGACCTACCAAGGATGATCTGACAAAAGAAGTAACTGCAAAGGTATTTGGCAGAAAACTTTATATGGATGAACATTCCAAAGCACGAATCCGGGACTATTTTGAAAAGATTAAGAGTAAAAAGGTGACAGAGAATAACTGGAAGCAGGCGTTGGTTCCGGAAGGCGCGATCGTGATCGACAATCTGAACGGAACGGCACCTGGACTGATTCTGGAGGATAAAGAGCGCGACAAAGCAGCGATCCTGATCCCTGGGCCTCCGAATGAGATGAAGCCGATGTTTGAACACGACATTGCACCGTACCTCAATAAAAAGCAACCGGAGGGAATCTATTCCCATATGGTAAAAGTGTGCGGGATCGGGGAAAGCAGGGCAGAGACCATGGTTGCGGATCTGATGGATGCACAGACCAATCCGACGCTTGCGCCTTATGCAAAGACAGGAGAGGTACATTTTCGTGTGACTGCAAGAGCATGCTCTGAAGAAGCGGCAGAAAAACTGATGGAGCCGATGATCGAAGAGATGAAGAAGCGTTTTGGTGATGCTGTTTATACGACCGAAGAGAATGTGACACTGGAAGAGTCGGTGATCCGTCTTCTGGAAGAGAAGAAGATGACTGTGACAACGGCAGAATCCTGTACAGGCGGAAAGCTTTCCGGCAGACTTCTGAATGTGTCGGGAGCTTCCGGCGTGTACAATGAAGGATATATTACTTATGCGAATGCATCGAAGGAAAAGATCCTTGGTGTGAAGCATGAGACACTGGAAACCTACGGGGCAGTCAGTGAACAGACAGCAGCGGAGATGGCGCTTGGGGCAGCAAAGGCGGCAGGTGCGGATGCGGCACTTAGTGTAACCGGAATCGCAGGACCTGGCGGCGGCACAGCGGAAAAACCGGTCGGACTTGTGTATATCGGATGTGCGGTAAATGGAGAGGTAACGGTAAGAGAGTACCGTTTTACCGGCAATCGTGAGAAGAACCGGGACTATGCGGTTGCACGTGCGATCACGCTCTTGCGGGAAGAACTTTTAAAGAGGGCGTAAGAGAGAAAACCAGTTTATTCTGGAAAAGATGAGGTACAGAAAAATGATCATAAAAAGACTATATAGCAGTCAGGAGGTTGTGGAAGGTCTGCATCTGGTATGGGATGTATTTATCAGAGAAAACGCCAATTCCTGTACGCAGCAGGGAATCGAGGAATTTGCCCGTTTTATCAAGATGGAGAATTTTATGCCTCTTGTCGAAAGCGGAGAGATGATCGTCTTTGGCGCGGTAGAAGGACAGGATCTTGGCGGTGTCGGAGCCGTGCGGAGGGATGGACATATTTCCCTTCTGTTTGTCCGCCCGGATTTGCGGAGAAAAGGGATTGCGAAGGTTCTTGTTGGTGAAATGTGCAGATACTGTACGATGCAGTTTGCTCTGATGCGTATGACGGTCAATGCATCGGTTGTGAGTACGGAAGCTTATCACCATATGGGATTCCGGGATTTGGCACCGGTTCAGGAAAAGAACGGGATCCGTTTTGTTCCGATGGATTTGATGATATCACCGGCAAATGTAAGATCTTCTTATAATGGAAAGAAACATACGGGACTTTTTATCGGGATCGCAGTTACCGTACTTATTTTTCTGATATTCCTAGGACTGCTCTTCGGAAAAATCATCAGCAATTTTGCAAGTGGCGAAGGAAACCAGCAGGATTCGTCACAGATTTTTGAGTATAACCCGGATGAGGACGGAGATATTGACGGTATCTTTGGCGATAACGGAAGTGAAGAGGATAATAAGGACAGCAGTACTGAAGAAGCACAGGGAATCGAGGCAATTGAAGGCTACGAGGCGGAAAATCTGCCGTATACGATCACGGAGGAAAACTACACTTATTTTTCCAATGGAAATAAAGGCGAATATCCGATGCAGTTTGATGTCAAATATCCGCAGATCACAGGTGTGGAAGGTGAAAATATTGACAAGATCAATGAAATGCTGAAGGACTGTGCGATGAGTACGGTCAATACCTTATATCTGGCTCCGAGTGATTCTATGAAAGAGAAAATGTTGGAGGAATCGAACCCGTTTTTAGGAAGTCTTGTAACGTACAAGGTTTCTTATGCAGGAGAAGATTTTATCAGCGTAGCATTCAATGATATTTATTATGCAGGAAATACTTCTGCACAGTATTGTGACCTCCGTACCCGCAACATCCGTATTTCTGACGCAAAGCAGTTTGAAGTGGCAGATATTGTGGATCTAAGCGATGCATTTATGCACGATTGGATGAAAAAGATGAAGGGTGAAGCACCATCGGCAGAGGTGTTAAGCAGTGTGAAATTAAATGATTTCCGACAGATTTTAAATGGGGAAATCCTGGAGAACCGGTACTTTGATGCATTCTTTGTAGATAAGGATGGAATTGAGATCGGAATTACTTACCATTACCCGGGAGATGGAAAAAAATCTTCTGCGGAGAGTGGATGGATCACAGCGCCGTTTACTATGAAAGAAATAATTGAATATAAAACAGACAGTGAGTTCTGGAATCTTGTACAAAGTAACAATTGACGAATGTCGAAAATTGTGCGAAAATAAATACATATGGTGTTAAAACAATCACAAACGCCTTATAAAAGAAAAACAGATGTATTTGAAAGGAGTTTTAACATGATTTATTCACATGAAGTAGAAATGATGTGTCCGGTAGCTCAGGGTGCAAACCACGGACCAGCTCCAATTCCGGAAGAAGCAAAATGGGTAAAGGCTAAAGAAATCAAAGATATTTCCGGTCTTACACATGGTGTCGGCTGGTGTGCTCCACAGCAGGGTGCATGTAAGCTCACTTTGAATGTTAAAGATGGTATTATTCAGGAAGCACTTGTGGAGACTATCGGATGTTCAGGAATGACTCATTCCGCAGCTATGGCTTCAGAAATTCTTCCAGGAAAGACTATTTTGGAAGCACTTAACACAGACCTTGTCTGTGATGCAATCAATACAGCAATGAGAGAACTTTTCTTACAGATCGTATACGGAAGAACTCAGAGTGCATTCTCAGAAGAAGGACTTCCGATCGGTGCAGGACTTGAAGACCTTGGTAAAGGACTTCGTTCACAGGTTGGTACAATGTACGGAACTCTCGCAAAAGGACCACGTTACCTGGAAATGGCAGAAGGTTATGTAACAGGAATCGCTCTTGATGACCATGATGAAATCATCGGATACCAGTTCGTAAGTCTTGGAAAATTCACAGACTTTGTCAAAGCAGGCGATACTCCGAACGAAGCTTGGGAAAAAGCTAAAGGACAGTACGGACGTGTAGCTGATGCCGTTAAGATCATTGATCCGCGTAAAAACTAATTACATACATAAGTAATTAACGGGTTATATAGGCAACAATATTTTCAGGAGGACAATTAAATGGCTTTATTTGAATCATATGAGAGAAGAATTGATAAAATCAATGAAGTTTTAAACAGCTATGGCATTGCTTCACTCGAAGAAGCTGAAAAGATCACAAAGGATGCCGGACTGGATGTATACAACCAGATCAAAGGTATTCAGCCAATCTGTTTTGAAAACGCATGCTGGGCTTACATCACAGGTGCAGCAATCGCAATCAAAAAAGGATGTACAAGAGCAGCAGACGCTGCAGCAGCAATCGGAGAAGGACTTCAGGCTTTCTGTATTCCGGGATCTGTAGCAGATCAGAGAAAAGTAGGTCTGGGACATGGTAACCTTGGAAAGATGCTTCTTGAAGAAACAACAGACTGCTTCTGCTTCCTTGCAGGACATGAATCATTCGCAGCTGCTGAAGGTGCTATCGGTATCGCTGAAAAAGCAAACAAAGTTCGTCAGAAACCTTTAAGAGTTATCTTAAACGGATTAGGAAAAGATGCTGCACAGATCATTTCCAGAATTAACGGATTTACATATGTTGAAACTGAAATGGATTATTACACAGGTGAAGTTAAAGAAGTATTCAGAAAATCTTACTCTGAAGGATTAAGAGCTAAGGTTAACTGCTACGGTGCTAACGATGTAACAGAAGGTGTTGCAATCATGCACAAAGAAGGTGTAGACGTATCTATCACAGGTAACTCTACAAACCCAACTCGTTTCCAGCATCCAGTTGCAGGTACATACAAAAAAGAATGTATCGAACAGGGTAAAAAATACTTCTCAGTAGCATCTGGTGGTGGTACAGGACGTACATTACATCCAGATAACATGGCTGCAGGACCAGCTTCTTACGGAATGACAGATACTATGGGACGTATGCATAGTGATGCTCAGTTCGCAGGATCTTCTTCAGTACCAGCCCATGTAGAAATGATGGGATTAATCGGTATGGGTAACAACCCAATGGTAGGAGCTACAGTAGCAGTAGCTGTATCTATTGAGGAAGCTGCTAAAGCAGGTAAATTCTAGGAAACCGCTTAAATACGTGGTTTTTGAACGGAGTTAAAAGCGGTAAGAAGTAGTGAAAAGTGGACGATTCGTACATTATTCATACATTATTCGTACACACGACTCCTACATCAGAATAACAAAAAACAGAGCCGAGATGGTAAGTCTTGACTCTGTTTTTTGTTATGTAATATTCTATTTTATCTTTAGAATCTCTTCCATAAGCCATTCTCTTTTTCTCTTTGTATAGGTCTTTTCTGTGAGGTCGTCGATTTTATGTCCTATGATACGTTTTAGAGCATATTCATTTACTTTTGCATCTTTTGCCATTGTAGCAAATTGGATACGTCCATCGTGAGCACGATGTTCTGGATTTAATTCCAGCTTGTTAACAATCTTTTCAACTCTATGTCGATATTTATCATATGTGAGTTTTAAGCTACTTCGATGGGTTTTAGTATCAGTACAATTAATCAAGTATTCGCTTCCAAGAGATAAAGCTTCCTGGTAACGATGTTTTATTAAGCTGCGAATCTTTGGATGGACTGGAACCACACGATCTTTTCCAGCATCAGTTTTCATACCGCCAGTAATAAACCAATTTTCTAAATCAACATTCTCCATCTTTAACAAGCCTAATTCCTGTGGGCGCCATCCGCTATAACACTGGATTAGTAGCACATCTACATAGTCTACATCATATAAGTTATTCCACAATTTTTGCATTTCTTCATCTGTGAAGTCAATATGATCTTTCTTTTCTTCCTCGACATCTTTAATAATATCATCAGATAACTTAAATGTTCGAGCATAGTTCTTTTCTACAAGATCATTTTCGTTTGCATAGTCAAGCATAAGATTAAATAGAGATTTTATTTTTGTTTTTGTACTTGAAGATGCTTTTTTCTCTACACCATCAACAACATATGTACCATCTTCCATGCAGCCTTTAATGTGCCGGGGTCTTAAATCTTTAGCACGCATGTTGTAAATAGCAGAGCAGTAGTTCCAAGCAGACTTGATAGTTCGTATGCTGGATGGATTGGTTAAAGTCTTGAAGTATTCATCGGTCCATTTTTCATAAAGTTGTTCTACTGTCAGATCATCATCTAAATCATAAGGATTTTTATTGTATTCAACCAATGCAGCATAAGCATCATTGTAAGTTTTGAAGTATGCATTTGGTTTTAGAGGTTTACAGATCGGCTTGCCATAGAAGTCTTTTCCTACAGTAACCATAGCTCTGTATGGGTTTCGGAGATTGCTGTTTTTTATTTTAGTGATCTGGCCGAAACCGTTAGGGAGACGTTTTTTTCTATGAGATTTTGATTGTTGTTGTTTGGCCACTTTAGTATTAATAGGATATCCGCAGTGAGGGCAAGCAATTGCATGATCGCTTACCTGCAGATTACATTCGGGACATTTAATTAACATGATCATCATTCCTTTCTTAAAAATTTGTATAAAAATAACGCCTTGCCAGACGTTAGAAAGAAATGGTATAATCTATTTGTTCAGGATAGGTATACCGTTTCGATCTAACGATCGACATGGAAATCTATGAAAGCAGTCTCAGAAATGAGGCTGTTTTTGTTTTGACCATTTTGGTGGAATCACCGAAATGGTATTTATATAACGTAAAAGACCCCGTATTTCTACGAGGTCTTTTTAATGTTTGGCCCGCAAAGGGGCAATGTCTTTTTAATGGGCCCGCAAAGGGGCAATGTTTTAACAAAAGTATTATAAAATAATACTATGCCTCGTGTCAAGAATTATTTACTTTCCAATGTACAATTCTCTGATTTTGTCATCTATTGCATCTAAAATTTCATTAGAAACCTTAACATTTCCTAAAACGTCATTAGAGTGAAGAGGGTTATATATTCTTATTTTACTAATAGTGGTTATCTGATTGACAAGTGCAATGCTACCTGTTTTCATTTTTAAAATCTCATTTGAAATTTTATCACGTCTAGAAGACAGTTTAGATAAATGTGCTATAGAAGCATTTAATTCATGTATACGTTTATCAATATCTGCATGATCTTCTAACAATTCAGCTTCGGTTTTAGAAGAAATAAGTTCTCTTAGGGAATCGACTTCTTGTGTTTGAGAGGTTAATTCCTGATCGATGAGATCATGATGAATTTCCCACTTTCCTTTTAATTGTTGAAAAATAGTATCTCCTAAAAATACATTATAAGGATGTATAGGTTTATTAGCTTTTACAGAAGATAAAGGAATTATGGTAATAATCGGAGAATTTTTGGAATCATTTTTAGTTAAAACAATGGCGTAGTGTAAACCACCCTCTTCATTTCCAATATTATAACCAAGATGAACCTTCACAATTTCGCCACGTTTGTAACGCTTTAATTTTCTTGGATTAAAAGTTTCTTCCTTTTTCAACATTCGCATGTAATCATCGAGCCAATAAGAGAGAATAGAAGCTTTCTTCTGTAATTTTGGATCAGTAGATGTTTGATAGTTATGTAATTGTTTAGAAACACTATTTATTGCATTTTGAATTAATTTATTCGTATCCAAAGGACACCTCCTTTTCTAAAAGTATATTATATTTCCAAAGTTCATTTATTAAAATAAATTTGTATAGATTCTCTTAAATTCCTTCATCCATTTGTCATGATCGTAATTATTATTGATTATATCGTGAACCAAACGTTTGAAAGTATTTTTATCGCATAAGACAAATTCATAAAAGTGATTCATTACTTCACAAGCATCTTCAAAAATTGTTTGAGAATAAAATTCTCTTAAATTATAAATTTTTCCTACAAGATATGTTAAATATGGTTCATTAAAAGAATCTGAATGTACACGTGTAGAAGAATATACGCCATCGTTATATAATGATATGCTGCTAAAATTTGAAGCCATAATCTCAAAGTAGAGTGCCTTTAGGTAGTACAGAAGAGAATCTTCCTGTTTGCCTGAATCACCTAGCCATTCAGCCATAGATTGATAATTACATGTTAATAAATTGAATTTACTATTTTTCATGTGTTCAAATTCTCGATCATTGAATATAGACCAAATGATCTTATGAAAATCATAATTATTTGGACATGATTTCTTAGCAGATATATATTCGTCAATCCCTATACCCCATTTGGTTTTGTTGTTAAATAGATCGACATAATCTTTGTGATCTTCCAAAAAATATTTTCCTTTATTAGATAGAGAATAAAATTTTATATGATCAGCATTTAAAATATGCATTAATTCATCAGAGGAATCAGCAGCTAATAGACGATTGATCAAATCTTCTTTGTTCCCTGATACATGTAGATGTAATTCTCTTAGCAGATCTTTTAACTCTGGTATTCTTAAAGAACGTAAGATATCTACCAATTCAGCATCTTTATAATAACCATCTTGGACTAATTTTTTATGAAATTTAGATGGGCTTTTGATTTCAAAATCATACTGGAAGTATCTTGGGTATTCGTTGTCGTCCATGATTGGAGTTCCAGTACTGTATCTGTCGAGGAATACAGCTGTATAAAACTCTCTTTTTTCTAGGGAAACTTCTGAATCATTGACATATGATGATGAATCCAAGGCGATGTTAGAAGTTGATGGTTCATCTAAAACTTCTTGCTTAGGTTCTTCGGGTTTCGGCTTTCTGAAAAAATCAAAGATGCTCATTCTTGATGTTCCTCCTCTCGTAGTTTCAAGGAGATTCTGTACTGATCAGCATCAGGAACATCAACAAATTCCACTGTTTTATCAAAATTATTCTTAACAACATCCTTGATCTCATCTAAGGAAACTCTGAAAAATTCTCTTCTTTGGTTTACAAGGTTTAATTTACGATCTTCAAAAGCTCTATGTAAGGCTGCTTCCAATGCTGGAGCATCCTCTGAAAAGATCATTGCATGTACATCAAATTTGAATGGAACAGAAGCATCTCCTAATTCATCTACACGATCTTGTGGATTTAATCTACGTGTCATACCGATTTTGTAAATACCTTCACCGAATGATCCAATGTTAGAAATTACATATACATAACCAGCTTTTTGGTTAGCCTCTCTGTAATCAATATCCTTGATTTTAGTGTCAATCTCGGAAAGAGATTGTATGATTTCCTCTTTCTTTTGATTTAAATCTTCTATATTGTCATCAGAAGCGGTTGAAATTTGATGATTGATATTAGAAAGGGCTTGTTCGTAATGTTTGCGTTCTTTATCAATATTTTTACGTTGTTCTTTTAGTTCTTTTTGTAATCGAGCTTCTTCACGCTGTTGAGCTCTTAATTCTGCCTTTTGTTCCTTTTCACGCTGTTTTTGAATCTGATATTCGAGAGCTAATCTAAGCTCTTGAATTTTCAGATCATAGTAATGAGCGGTTATGGAAATTGACATTGTTACACCCAATTTAGCAATAGCATTGAAACTTCGTTCCATTTTCTTAACAGATGTATCATAGTTATTGTATTTTACCTTACTAATAATCTCATCACATTCACTGTTGAACGCACGAAGCAGTAGCTTCTGCATGTCTTTTACTAACTTTCGTCCTTTGGCTTCACTACCATTTACTTGCCATCCTATGTTCCCGGATACAGCTGTATCATCCTTGATCATTGCTTTCTGCTGGTTTCGTATATTTATGAGCTCTGCTTTATAAGCATCAGCGTTAGTAAAAGAGTAGCGTGGTTCATATAACCCGAAATCCTGAACAAGAACTTCATCAGAGAAAGTAATAAGTTCATTTTTCAATTCTTTTATATTAGAATTTAGCTCATTAATTTCGTCATTGTAAGCAAGAATAAGCGACTTTTGCTTAGAAATTTCTTCCATGTACTTATCATACTGTTCTGAAAGCTTTTGTTCTTGCTCCATTTTATCATGAGCAAATTTTACTTGTGATTCAGAAATCTGTTTTTGTAAAGATTCCAAATCCAACATTTCAGGTGTAAGCTTCGATTCCAATTTAGCTTTTTCGATTTCAAGATTAGCAATTGTTTTTTGCATTTCTAAATTAGAATTTTCTAATTCCTGAATCTTATCATTTAATTCGTTGTTTCCAAATATTGAATTTAATAACCCCATTATGTTCCCTTCATTTTGATTTTAATCTTAACTTAATTAGTTTTTCAGTGTACCCAAGAGCGAGTGCAATTTGTTCAGTTGTATATTCTTGATATTCTAAGAATGTTTCGTCAGGTACCAGAAGTTCCATAGCAAATAAATCAGCTTCTTTTTCGTATTTTGTGGTGTTAAATCCAGTATACGTATCCATGAAGAGAGCGTTAGCCTTTTTATGCAGTAGCATGTGGCCTAACTCATGGGCGCAGACAAGAATCTGTTCATGTTCTGGAAGAGAATCATCAATATAGATAATATTATTTCTTTGAAAATATTGATAAAACCCTCTGACACCTTCAAGTGGCACTGGCACAAGAATAACATTTAGTCCTTTGATAATCTCAAAAGGATTTCTTGTTTTGTGTTTCTTGACAAGCGAATTTACAATCTTTTTTATGTCCATTCACATCAGTCCTTTTTATATTTTTTAGGTGTGTATTTTTCCTTGTTCTTTTTCTTTGCCATCTCCATACCAATTTCCATTGCATTTAGAATAGACTCGATTGCTTCAGGAGAAGCAGGATCACCATCAAACATTAATCCTTCTTGGGATGTTAGTTTATCTTTTGTTTGCTGTATGATTTTTTCTATTTGTTTGGTGTCTCTTTTATTAAGTTCTGTGGAAGAAGATTTCTTTTCTACTAAATCTGATTTTTCTATTCCGAAATAATTAGCCATCATTTCTATTTTGTCAATTCGTGGATAGGTTCGTGCATGCATCCAGTCTGATACAGTAGACATTTTAAAACCTAAGGTATTGCACATCTCTGTTTGGGTAACATCATTAGCCTTTAGATAGTATTTTATATTTCTAGCCATGACTTCTTTGTTTCCTAAGTCGCTCATTTACCATTGCCTCCTTTCTTAATTTGAATATGCCTATATTATAATGGAGAAACCGAAAAAAATCAATATAAACCGAAAAAAATTCGGAAAAACCGTTGACACTTCGGTTTAACCGTGGTAGTATATAAGAGAACTAAGGAGGTGAGTAAAAGTGAAAACGGAAACTAGATTTCCTAAAGATATGAAAGCGACATTAAAAAGTATCCGTGAAATGCGAGGATACAAGCAAGAAGAAGCCGCTAAATTAATAGGAATAGCGACAGATACACTCAGAAACTACGAACAAGGAAAGTCTTATCCGGATATTCCAGTACTTCGTAAAATAGAGGAAACGTATAATGTACGTTATTCACAGATTATTTTTTTACCGTTAGACTTCGGTTTAACCGAAACTAAATAACCAGGAGGTGAGAAAGACGAAATATATACACATTCCAGGTTTTGTAATAGTGGGAGTTCTTATTTTAGAAATATTTACACTTATTAAATCATGGAAAGACATAAAAGAAGAAGATCCCTTAAAAGAAATAAAAAGAGATCTTCTGATCCAAAAAACATTAATATATGCAATCGTGATGACAATATTTTTATCTGAAACTTTTAATTTTTGGAATTAGATTTATTTTGCTGGATTCGAAGTTCTTTATCTTTTTGATCCAGTTCACGGTCTTTTTGATCCAGTTCACGATCTTTTTGTTCTAGTTCCTTTTGTTTATATTTTTTATCAAATTTTAGTTGTTCTTTAGCTATTTTATTAGATTCAATCTGAATTTTATTGGATTCAGCTTGGAGCTGATTGGAGATAAAACCATTATATGTATTTACAGCTAAAAGAATTAAATTCAAAATTGCGATTAATGTATTTACTTTGATTGTTTTAGTTTTGGATGAGCTGTTTTCAAAAACAGGAGTTGGATCTTCTAGGTTTTCAGAAACTGCATCCGCAAAATCAACAGGGACAGCAACATGATCATCATCAAAAACAAAATCTTCAATAGTATAGGTTGTTGGATAGCCGGCAGAAGAGAATAGTTTTTGAGAAACAGTTATTAATTCTATAGCTTGTTGTTGAACAGAAGAAGTATATGTATTTTGAAGTTTCTGTATACTTTTCTGCAAACTACGGATAGAAGAACTGTTTAAATATGTATCTATTATGCATGCTGAAAGTTTAATTGATGGTGTAAGCATGGATTTCTTAAGACCAACAGGTACAGCTTTAGAATTTAAAACAGCTTCATATTGCATTTTGCGAGCAATGGATTGAGCAGCAAAAGCTTTTGCATAAAACTTAGAATATTTATCAAATGGTTGTGTGAACTTTTTGTATGGATCCAAAGTTTTTTGAACAGCTGATAATTCTTTAGAAGTCATAAGTTTTTTATCGTATTTCATAAGAATCTCCTTTCGTAAATACTCAGGCATGGCAGTGCCTTGTGATTTAAGTATAGGAGATATATGGAAGAAAGACAACAGAATAATAGCAGATGGCTTAATTCTCTGTCCGATACACGCAACCCCCCCCCCGAAATCCTCCCTAAATTGGTTAATTAAAAATAACACTTAATCGGGCAGGGAGTTAAGCCATCTGAAGAAAGGTAGGTGAAAGACATGAGCAGAAGACAAGATCTAAGAATCTTGGCAGCATATGCAAATGCACCAGAGCAGTTTCCAGAAGGAAATGTACCGATAGCATATGCGGCAGAGAAGATGGGGAAAGATGCTTGCTTCATAAGGGCAGGCATTGAAGCCGGATGGCTTCCAATCGGATACGCATTTAGAAAAACTGGAAAGAGCAGGACGAACTATTACATCAGTCCAAAGCTGTTCTGGGAAGTCACAGGAATCTTATGGAGACCAGAGAAAGGAGCATAAAGATGCATACAGAAACAAAAGCAATGATCTGCACAGCAGCAGTGCTGATCGCATGTGGAATCTTTAAAGAATTAGCTGCAGTGTGTTTGATCACAGCAGTAGTATTTGAGGAAGGAGTGAAGAGGTTTGATGAATAAGAAAGAAAAAAGTACCCACGGAGCGGCAACTCCATTAGGCACACAGTTAAATAGACAAGAACAGTATAACATAGATCGTCAGAAAAGTGAAATCAGAAAAATAGCAGTTGAGATCTTTGATCTATCTTTGCAGCTGCAAGAAATGACAGATGGAACTATAGATTGGCGAGAACCAGGTGTTCCATGTGTACAAGCTGAATATCATGGAGCTACCGCAGTGCTAAGCGTTAGGATCTGGGAAAATGGTTTTAATGCAGAACAGCAACCTGATTACAGTACAATGCTGTTCCTGGATAATCAGCACTGTATGAACGAAGCAAAGTATCTGAAAGAAAAATTAATGGGATTATTAGAAGAAAGAAGAGGAAATGACAATGGGAAAGATGATTCTGATCAAAACTGATAATGAGGTAAAAGAGCTGGAATATCCAGATGAGGGACTTAAATCATGGAAAAAGTTGAAAGAACACATTGGAAACAGATGTGAGTTAATTGAACACGTACAGCCCAAGAGATTATATACAGAGATCGGTGCAGGAATTGAGATTAAAAATGTGCCGGGATCAAAAGTAAGCATGTTGGTTGATGAAGAATTTTATTTTCACTGTGACAAAACCAAATTAAATAAGATAGCTTCATGGCTGTATGAGACAGATCGCCATGGATACCCGATTCTTGGTAATGCCTTGATTATTGGAGAAAAGTATGGAAATGCAGGAATTGAGTTTTGTGGAATGTCAGAAGAACAGTTTGATCTTGTCTTTCCTAAATTAAAAGAATTGGGAAAGAGGTTTAAAGATGCAGGAGATTGAGATCAGCAAAGGAATCAAACGGATCCAGTTCGATTCCTTTGATTCCTGGTTAAATGCCAGACACGGAATCGGTGGATCTGATGCATCTGCGGTATTAGGACTCAATCCATATAAAACCAACACTGATCTTTATTTAGAAAAAACAGGACAGCGGATCGCTCCGGATATTTCAGATAAGGATTATGTGAAGTATGGACATGATGCAGAGCCGCTGCTAAGACAATTATTTGCTCTTGACCATCCAGAATACAAGGTTGAATACTTCGGAGACAACATGATTCGGAATGAAAAGTATCAATGGGCACATGCATCCTTGGACGGAGAGCTGACCGATCAGGATGGAAGAAGGGGAATCTTAGAGATCAAGACAACTAATATCTTGCAAAGCATGCAGCGTGAAAAATGGAGAGATCAGATTCCGGACAACTATTACATCCAGATATTGCATTATCTGCTTGTCACAGAATATTCATTTGTGGAGTTGAGAGCACAGCTTAAATCAGTGTGGCAAGGGCAGATCCAGCTACAAACAAAAGATTATCATATTGAGCGATCAGATGTAGAAGAAGATATTGAGATATTAAAACAAGCGGAAGAAGAGTTCTGGCAGAAAGTTTTAAAAAGACAGCAACCGAACTTGATTCTTCCAGAAATTTAAAAGGAGAAATTGTTATGAATCGATACGATGAATATATGAAAGAGATTCAAGAAAAGAAAAAAGAAAATCAGGCTATTGTAAATAAAATTGTGGAGATTTTAAAAGGCAATAACCTGACTGTTGAACATATTGAAGCCATCTTAAATATGACTCGTGAAGAGGTGATTAAAAAGGCGCACTTATAACAGAAATCAATAAAGGAGAAATACATGGAATTTAAGATATACAATCCGCAGGAAGAAGGATTCCTGAAAGAGATTGACTGGAATTATGAAGAGTTAAAAACAGAAATTCAGAAGAAAGCAAACGACTATATGAATCTGGTCTATACAGAAGATCAGATCAAGGATGCCAAAAAGGATCGCGCAAAGCTTAATAAGTTTGTGACTGCATTAGAAGACAAACGAAAAGAAATCAAAAAACAGGTCATGCAGCCATACACAGCGTTTGAAAAACAGGAGAAAGAATTGATTGGTATCGTCAATCAGGCAGTTGCTAATATCGATACACAGATCAAAGGATACGAGGAAGCGGTACGACAGGAAAAATTGGAAAAGGTCAAAGAGATCTATCAAAAGACAATCGGTGATCTTGATCGCGCGGTTCCATTTGAAAAAATCTATAAGGATTCTTGGTTAAATGTATCAACGACATTGAAATCTGTCACAACAGAGATCGCAGGGATCAGAGATAAAGTTGACAGCGATCTGAAAGTAATCAATGCAGATACAAGTCCTTATGTTTTTGAAATGAAAGAAGAATATCTGAAAGCTTTTGATCTGAACGCTGCAATGATGAAGAAACAGAAGTTAGAGGAGACCGCCAAGAAGAAAGCCTTATTTGAGGAAGAGCAGAAGCAGAAGGAAGAGCAGAGACAGCAACAGTTAAAAGAAGAAGCGCAGAAAGTGATATCTGCTGGCGAAAGCAAAGAAGAACCAGAGATGCCAAAAGAACCGGCAGAAGTTCCTAAACCTAAACGTACAGGAGAAAGAACATTAGCGATTACATTTCGTTGTGTTGTAAAAGAGCACAACTTTGATGAAGCGAATGCGAAGATCAGCATTCTTAAGAAAACATGTGAAGAATTTGAAATCATAAGTCAGGAGGAATTATAAGATGGCAGTTGGAAACAGTTTAGCAAAGAAAAGAACCGACATGTATCAGAACGCACAGGTTGCAACATATGAGGTGGCTGGACACAAAATTGAATTAACACCAGAGATTATAAAGAATTATATGATTTCTGGAAATAAAGAACGTGTGACAATGGAAGAAGTCATTATGTTTATGAATTTGTGTAAGCATAGTGGTTTAAATCCATGGGTAAAAGAAGCGTACTGTATTAAGTACGGAAACGAACCGGCAACAATGGTAGTCGGAAAAGAAGCTTATATGAAGCGAGCAGAACAGAATGAATTTTACGATGGATTTGAAGCAGGGATCATCGTAGTTGATAGTCGAGACGGTGAGGTTATTCATAGATCCGGAAGTTTTCGTCTGCCTACAGAAGAAGTTATTGGTGGATGGGCGAAAGTCTGGAGAAAAGATAAGGCACATGCATATGAAGCAGAAGTTGCGTTTGATGAATACGCAGGCAGAAAAAAAGATGGAACATTGAATAGCCAGTGGAAATCAAAGCCGGCAACAATGATCAGAAAAGTGGCATTGGTTCAGGCATTGAGAGAAGCTTTTCCTTCAACTTTCGGTGGTATGTATATTGCAGAAGAAAGCGGTTATGCAGAACCAGAAAACGGACAGCAGTATTTTGTTACAAGGGAAGATGAAAAGATTCCAATGATGCAGCAGGAAGATTTACCGGAAAGTACGGTTCCTAAAGAAGAACCACAGCCAATTCCCACCGAAACAGAAAAAGAAGAACCACAGCAGTTCTTTAAATAAAAGAAAGGAGCAACACGATGAAACATTTTAACTTGGAAGAGTTTGCAGGAGGGAAACTTTCAGTACAGCTCAACAAAGCATTAGAAAAGGTTACTGAAAATATTCAGGATCCGAACACTGATGCACAGAAGGTAAGAAAGATTAATGTGTCAATCTCTCTTCGTCCAAACGATGAGAGAAATTTTGTATCAACTACAGTTGAAACGAAGTTAAGTCTTGCACCAGAGCTTGGAGCTACAACAGCCCTGAGTATGGGACGTGATCTCCGTACCGGAGAGGTTGAAGCGATCGAGATTTTTAACCAGATTCCGGGGCAGATGAGTGTCAATGATGTGATTGATCAGGATGAGGAAGAGCCACAGAAAGCCTTTGATCCGGACACTGGGGAAATCTATGAACCAAGCAACAAAGTCATTGATTTAAGAAAAGCAAAACAGGCATAAACAGGAGGTACATAACAATGGATAACACATTTTTAAGAGAAGCAATCGAAAAGATCGAAGAACTGACAGATAGTGCAAGAGAGCCACACGTTGTAAAGATCGCAGGAAAGACTTATTGCGATAAATCTATGTCACGATATGACAAAGAAGAGTTTGCAGAACCATTGACAGCTACAAGTCTTAATTCCCTGATTGATTATATCAGCGGAAAAAGCGAAGAGTTAAGAGAATCTATGATCATTCACGTAGAATCTCCAACAAGAGTAAGATTATTATCTGGTCTTACACAGGAAAGAAATCGAGAAGAATTATTCCGCGTAGGTACAAATCCAAATGGTTTTGATTTCGATCATTACTATGATCAGGAAGCATTTGTAATTAACATGCAGACTGCCTTTAAACAGAGTGATGAAACAGAACTGATTCTTTCAGTTGCCGGAAACGTAGAAAATAAAACAGTGGCCAACTATGGAGATGATGGAGTCAGCCAGAAGGCTACGATCAGTAAAGGCATTGCCGGAAAAGAAGATGTGATCGTACCGAATCCGGTAACACTTCGTCCATATCGTACATTTTTGGAAGTAGAACAGCCAGAAAGCAAGTTTATCTTCCGAATCAGAGAAGGTTCCGATGGACAGCCAATGTTTAAATTGGTAGAAGCTGATGGTGGCCTCTGGAAGTATGAAGCAGTAGATGCTATCAAGAAATATTTAACAGAGAATTTACCGGGAGAACTGTTGAAAGTGATCACGATCATCGGGTAACAGTTATGGAGACAGTTAGATTTACAGTCCCTGGTGCTCCGAAAGGAAAAGCCAGGGCAAGAACTGTCCGTAGTAAAGGTGGTGGAACATCCTCATATACGCCAGAAGGTACTATGTTATACGAGAATCTGATCAAGTGCTGTTACAGGCAGGAATCAAACAACATCATTTTTAATGACGGACAGCCCTTAAAAGTAACGATCATAGCTTATTATCCGATCGTTAAGAGTACAAGCAAGAAAAAGAAACAGCAGATGTTGGAAGACCTTATGTTTCCAACGAAGAAACCAGACATTGATAACATTGCAAAAAGTATTCTGGATGCATTGAATAAATTAGCATACAGAGATGATACGCAGGTGGTAACGCTGCATATGGAAAAGCATTATGCAGAGGACCCACGAGTTGAAGTAGAGATAGAAGAAATCAAATAAGAAAAAGGAGAATCGTTTTGGCCAGACATAAGAAACGAGGTATCGAATATTTTTCTTTGGATTGTAATTTCTTTTCGAACAGGAAGATAAAGATCCTGAAATCCAGATATGGAGCAGATGGGATCACAATTTTTATCTATCTTCTTTGTGAAATTTATAAAAATGGATATTACATCATTGTAGATGATGATTTTTACTATATCGTGTCGGATGATCTGAACATGAATAGTGACAAGGTGAAGCAAGTCTTGACATTCTTACTGGAACGGTCGATGTTTGATAAACAGCTTTTCCAGTCGGACGCTGTCCTGACTTCTGCCGGAATACAGGAGAGATTTCAGTTAGCAGTAAAAACAAGAGCTAAGAAGAATCCAATAAAAGTCGACAGGTTCTGGCTTTTAAATGAAGAAGAAACAGAACCTTTTATTAAAGTTACCCATTTTGAAGATAATTCTGAGAATAATACGGATAATTCCAAGAAAAATAACGATAATTCCCGAGAAGAATCCCTAAAGGAAAGTAAAGTAAAGGAAAGTAAATATTATTATAGCAATCCAGATTTGAACAGAGAGTTCTGTCTTTATCTTGATATGAGGAATCATACTGGACCAACATTATCTGCAGAACAGATCAATGCCTTGAAAGAAGAACTAGATTCTCTGGCTGAGAATGATTCTGATAAGTTGGGCATTGTAAGAAAAGCATTTGGTGGAGGATATAAGAGTTTCTTCCCTACATCAAAGAAACGGAAGAAATCAACACCGAAACCAAAGAAAGAAGAAACTATACACAATTTTACACAGCGAGAAGTCAAAGATTGTGATTACGAGAATCTGGAAAGACAGTTATTAAAGAAACAATTAGGAGGTGACATAACGTATGGATAATTTAATTTCTGTTAATTATGATGCAGATCAGCCTTGTGTATCGGCAAGAGATTTGCACCAACAACTGAATATTAGAACCCAGTATACAAAGTGGTTTGAAAGAATGAAAGAGTATGGTTTTACAGAAAACGAAGACTTCAAAGCTATTAGTCATAAAAGACTAACAGCTCAAGGAAACGAAACTACATATATTGACCATGAAATTTCTATTGATATGGCAAAACAGATATGTATGATTCAGAGATCGCCAGAAGGGAAACAGATTCGACAGTATTTCCTTGATCTCGAGAAAGCATGGAACACGCCAGAGCAAATCTTTGCTAGAGCGTTGAAGATGGCGGATAAGACTATTGATCAACTAAAATCGGAAAATGCGACGTTGATTGAAGACAATGAACGTATGAAGCCTAAAGAAATCTTTGCTGATGCAGTAACAGCGAGTAAAGATTCTATTCTGATCGGAGATTTAGCAAAAATTCTTAAGCAAAAAGGAATTGATATTGGTCAAAACAGACTGTTTCAAAAACTCAGAAATAACGGATATTTAATCCAAAGAAGAGGTCCAAGTTGGAATATGCCAACACAAAAGAGCATGGAAATGGGATTGTTTGAAGTTGAAGAAAGAACGATCACAAATCCGGATGGAACGACAAAGATCAGAAAGACTACAAAGGTCACTGGTAAAGGGCAGCAGTATTTTATTAATAAGTTGCTTGCTGCAAGTTAAGTGAAAAAAACAAAGGCATCCGGTTGATCTCTGTCCGTAGCAACCAACAACCAAGATTGTTGTAAAAAAGTCGTAGTAATAGTCGTGGTAGTTGTGGTTTTGGGGATGATCTTAAGCGACAGGGCGTAAAAAGATGATCACATATGCGGACAGAGATCAGCCGGATGGACTGAATTATATACCACAGTAACTATTAACCGCATAAGAAACAGCCAGTATAAGCCATGAGCCTGCTGCCTAAGGCAGTGGGCAGAAAGGAGAACTGATGGCAGATTACAGCAAAGGATTTAAAAGACGTGTTGTACAGTTATGGATCCAACATGGTATGTCCACAAATGAGATCAGCAGAACATCAGGCATCGATCATAAGACATTGATGAGGTGGTATAAGCGTTTCTACCCTGAGTTAACAGGGGGGCAAACGAGACAAAGTGCAAGGATTTAAGATGGCACTATATAGGCAATTGTGCCGGATACCATAAGTAAAGGAGTACGATCAGACAGTTTGGTTCTTTACCTGAGGGATTTTTCAAGTAACTGTTAACCAAGCAATCAATACCAAACATATTTTTTCGGGTTCTTTTAAATGTAATTTCTCAAATATTAGATTTAGTTTTTTACAATTTTCCAAATCAAAAAACGAAGAATCACAAGACTTTATAAGATCGGGCAAAAGATAACAGATCAGCGATCAGAGATAAAGGCGTTGTATCAGGTAAAGAACCAAGCTGTCTGAGAAAACGATATGAGATATAAAGAAAATTTCAAGAAAGGAATGGTCCGGCTGATCATCTCAACAGGGATAAGCTACAAGAAGCTGTCAGAGCTTACAACGATCAGCCAGCCAACATTGAAAAAATGGGATGATGAATACCGGCAGGAGTGCCTGGATGAGAAGAAGAGAGAAACTGAGAGACTAAAGAAGCAGGAAGAAGAGAGCATGAGATGCACGGCGTGGCACCAGTATGGATCCGGTGCAGGTCGGTTTGAGTAGAAGGAGATAAAAATGACAGAGCAAAAAGAACAATAGATCGTAGATAGAGTTGAAAAGAGAGTTTTAGAAAAACTTGAAAAGAGTGTATGCAAAGAAGATACACAGAAAGTATTACAAGAACCAAGAAATAAATGGTTTAGAGATGCAAATGGATCCGGAACAGATTCGTTAATGGCAAATGCATTGGGAAATTCGTTCGTAGCATGGAGTGCATGGGAGCAGATTCGGCGATTAACATGTGTTGCTTGCGGAAAGAAATATGTAAGGCAGCTTACAGAAGATGATCATGCAGAAGAGGTATGTGAACAGATTTGCCAGACAATTTATGATATTGCAATGATGAGAAAGAAGGATGGTCAAAATGGGGAAGCTTGATAAAGAACAAGAAGCCAGAATGGCAGGAATGAGATATGCCTTAGGTATCGCAAAGGAAAAAGGTGTTGATGGACTGCAAAAAGAATTGCAGATGCGTGGAGCACTGGGAATTGGCTTATTGATCGATAATGACAAATTAAAAAAGGCATACGAGATTTTAGCAGAGACTATATATCAGAATACTATGACAGTTGTACTTGCAACATTAGCACATGATTCAGGTTTCGGAGAAAAAAGATTGCGAAGATTCAAAGAAGCATATGACAAAAACACCTTATGGAATTTTGAATTAGATGGTTATGCAGAACACTATGTGACATATGTAGATATGGCTATGGAATTGAAAACAAAATACAACATTGACATGAATGTAGAAATGCTTGCATCGAATCAAGATATTACATTTGATAAAGATCGTAGAGTATTGCCAAATGTGATCAGGTTATTGGAACATGAAGATCAGCACGAGGCAGCAGACGTATTAAGAGAACATTTACATGAGGCGGTGGCAGTATGGTAAACAAGAAAGAATTTAAAGGCTACATCTGTGAGATCGCAGGCAAGCCAATTAAGGACATGAAGTTATGTCCAGACAAGCAGGAGAAGCTAAGGGTTCGTATCAAGTGTGATAAAGGGTGTGTTTGGTGTGAGAAGGAGAAAGAACATGAATGTGATTAGAATAAGTGAACGAAAAGGTACAGAAGCAAGAGGAACTTGCACAGAATGTGGCAAAGAATCACGAGAGGACCAAGAAATGTTAAAAATAAGATTCGAACATTATGGATCAAGCATTTTCTTGTGTGAAAGATGTCTTAGAACTTTGCATCATGTTATTGGAACATGGATTAAGGAGTGAAAAATGTGTACATTACAATTTAATGTAGATGGAGAATTTATAACGGATCTATCAAGAGAATGGTTTTATGTAGAAGGTAAAGGATACGATAAGTGTATGGATCTGTTGGAATCTTCCATGCATGGAACTGATGAAACTAAAGAACAAATTATAAGACATGCTGAAGATCTTTTGCTTGGACGCGCAGCATTAAAAGGAAATACAGGAGATGGAACATACCATTTGGAAATTTATCCACCTGAAAATGAGGAGAAAATGCCAGAAGATATGAATGTATGGAAAATTGTAGGAGAGCAAAAGAAAGTTAAAGATGAACTAGAGCGATATAAAAGGCGTTGGGAAGTTGCGATGAAAATGATTCCTAGATACCTGAAAGAAGAAATAGGCATTGAACTTGACGAAGATCTTACAGAACCAGAGTTGCGACCAGTAGTATCAAGAGCCTTAGATAATTATATGAAAAGAATGCTTGATACAGAGGAACATACAACTGAAGATTATGGATGGTTAGAGCCAAATGGAAAATTCCATGCAGTGGAATGGGGAGAACATCAGAAATGGGCTTATGAATATTTAGAAAGAAATTCGGAAGAAAAAAAGCCAGTGCTTTATGAAGCAGGAGATGTGTTAACAAAGAAAGGGTGGGTACTGCTTCATAATCCGACTCAAGGGATTGCGATGGCAACAAGAAATCCATGCAAAGATTATACAAAGGCACAGAAAGAGTTTTTGTTTGAATATTACATGGAAAGAAACTGTGAGAAAGAAGCAAATGATGTTTGGAAAGAATGAAATTGTTAAAGAAAGTTAAGGAGAAAATGAGATGATGAAGCTAAGAAATGTTGTAAATACAAGAAACCATGGATATGTTGCTATTGATACATGTTATACATTTGATCATGGATTCGAGACGATGGTATTCAAATGCGATAAAAACGGAAATATTATTGATTGGTCTGATTTAGACGTTGATATGTATGATAATGCAGAAAAGGCAGAAGAAGGACACAAAGAAATGATTGAAAAACGGAAAAACAAATAAAAGAGGAAAAATAATGGGAAAAGTAAGACAAAGATTAGGAAAAGCCTACATCCATACAAAAGAAGAATCCATCCAGAGTATCATCATTGATGCTCTGGTAAACCATGGATACGACGTGGATGTAGAAGTAACAGATAATGGAATAAACGAAGTAGTATCATGTGAGATTTACGATGTGGGGGGGGGGCAGTAAGAAATGATAACAACAAAAGATGCTGTAAAAGTATTAAGTTTAACACTAACAATCGTATGTTATGGAATTTATTTTTATTCCGACCGAAAAAAAGATTGCTATCAAGCTATTAAATTTTTGATACTGGGATCAATCATGCAGAATGTAACATTCCACTTGGAATAAAGGAGCGTTAAGAATATGGGAAAGACAATAGAGAAAATAGAAAGAGTGGCGAAAATGCTAAATGGACGACACATGCCAAAACCTTACGAAGTGTACAAACACTTTAAAGGGAACTTATATGTTGTCCTTAATGTTGCTCGCCATACGGAGACAAATGAATTGCTTGTAGTATATGCTGCTACAAAAGAAATGCAAAGAATCTATGCAAGACCATTACAGATGTTTATGAGTGAAGTAGATCACGAAAAATATCCTGATGCAAAGCAAACATACAGGTTTGAAAATATGATGGAAGGTTAATCTATGATCGTAGGATTTTTAAGTGGATTATTTATCGGAGCAGTAGCAGGAGTGGCAGTTATGTCACTCTGTGCTGCAGCGAAAGAGAGGGATGAGTTATGACAATAACAGAGAATCTTACAGGTGTCGTGAAAGAGGATCATGAGAGAGTGAAGACAGTAACTGACATCTTGGAAGAAGTGAAGCAGGAGATGTGTGATGATTATTGCAAGTATCCAACTATTGTAAATGATAGAGAAGATTTATTTGCAGATAACAGTCCATGTACGGAATGCCCGTTAACTAAATTATAAGGAGTTGATACATAAATGGCATATAGAGATTGTCCGTGCCTAAATTGTAAAGATAGATCACACGGATCAAAGAGAGTTGCTTGTCAGACAGGATGCGAGAAGTATCTTTCCTGGAAGGCAAAGGAACAGGAATTAAGAAGAAAAGAAAAAGAATCACATCCGTATTATTCTGAGACACGACAGAAGATCATGAGAAAACACCAGTTAAAACGAAAAGGTGGACGTAGAATATGACGGATCCATGCAAAGCCTGTGCAGAGATAATCTGCATGGGCATTTGTGCCGATCAGGTGCAATACAAACAGGAGTACCAGGAGATGACAGACCGGATAAGGCAGCAGATAATAAATCGTAACAGGAGGGGAGAACGTGGACAAGAACGTACTGATCCAGTATTGTGACATGAAAGAAGAAATTAAAGATTTAAGGAGAAGAATTACAGAAACTGAAAGACAGATCTGGAAGATAGCAGAAGAAGGAACCGTAAAAGACACAGTAAGCGGTGGCATGGGTGGAATACAGCACTTTGTTGTTGAGGGTATGCCAGTACCAGAACTTAGCAGAAAGAAGCTGCTGCTTAATAAGCGAAAAGCTATGTTGATCGAAAAAGAAAATGAACTTCTGGAACTCATGAATCAAGCGGAAGAATATATAAATAGCATTGAGAAGAGCGAACTAAGAATGATGTTTAGATTTTATTACATTGATGGCATGACGTGGCTACAGGTAGCACATAAGATGAATCAGTTACACCCTAAAAGGCGAGTAGCTTATACAGAAGACAGCTGCAGAATGAGAAATACAAGATTTTTTCAAGAAAATTAGAAAATGTTCGGTCACGTTCGCAAAAAATAGGCTAATATATAGGCTAGAGCGATTAGATGAAGCGATACTTCATAAATGTTCCTTTTTCTTGCTAATAAATATACGTACAAAATACGCATAAAATTATTGACTTATACGCATTTTGTACGTATAATAAACATATAAATTAAAAAAAGGAGAGTTTTTCATGAAGAGAAGAGATTTGATTAAACTCCTTGAAAAAAATGGATGGTATTTAAAACGGAATGGTGGGAACCATGATCTATATACAGATGGTAACAGAATTGAGCCAATTCCAAGACATCCAGAGATTAAGGAGCGATTAGCTAAATCTATTATCAAGAAACTGGGGCTTTAAGCCCCAGACTTGGTGGATTCATGAAAAACAAAAATGAAAAAAGGATCAAACGGCAAGATTTTAGGAGGAATGGAAACATGGCAAAGAAAGTAGCGTATCCGGTTATTTTAAAACCGGATCAAGAAGGGTATTATGTAGAAATCCCTGATTTTGATATCGCTACAGAAGGCGATACAATAGCAGAGGCTATGGAAATGGCCAGAGATGCTATTGGATTGATGGGGATTGATATGGAAGATGAGAAAAAAAGTCTTCCAGAACCAAATTCAAAAGCTCAAAATGTAGAAGCAGGAGACACAGTAACACTTGTAGATGTAGACTTTACAGAGTACAGAAAGAGAGTGGATAATAAAGCAGTTAAGAAAAACTGCACAATTCCATATTGGATGAGTGTAGAAGCCGATAAAGCGGGAATTAATTATTCACGAGTATTACAAGATGCAATTTCTAATATATTAGGAGTTGCGCGTACAACAAAAGGTTAATCAAATCTCAAAATATATTGAATTAAGCACCTTCGGGTGCTTTTTTCGTGCATAAATTTAAGGACCTCTAGCTCAGCAGGTCAGAGCAATCGGCTCATAACCGATCGGTCCAGGGTTCGAGTCCCCGGAGGTCCATTTAAGAAATAAGAAAGAAGGTGGTAATGTTTGAATGAAGAAAAAAACTACATATTGGCAGAATCCGATTATGTAGCCGGAATGAAGTATAAAGACATTGCTGCCAAGTATGGAGTCTCGATAAATACTGTGAAATCGTGGAAGAAACGATACGCATGGTCGAGGAACAAAAAGACAGGAT
>ENA-OWPB01001019-OWPB01001019.1-human-gut-metagenome-genome-assembly--contig:-NODE-1019-length-29032-cov-15.102737_pt1 | contig 29032 bp, 26 predicted proteins | sample MGYA00248260_ERZ651838 | MGnify/ENA primary metagenome ERZ651838 (study PRJEB26924, sample SAMEA4378304) | human gut metagenome | biome: human gut; feature: human-associated habitat; material: faeces... | reverse complement strand
TGCTGTATTTTCGGCACTTTCAAGTCCTGGTAAATCCGCTGTTTTGCTGGGAAAAACCACTGTTTTCTGGTATAATGGAAACATCAGAAACAGGAGGAAAAAGCAGTGGCAGACAGTTCCAAAGATATCCAGCTCCGTGAGCTGAAGGACATGATAAACGATCTCAAAAAAATGATAAAAACACTTCAGGCAACTGTCGATGCTGGCAATAAACGGGAAGAGGCTCTCACCCAGGAGCGGGATAATCTGAAAGAAGAGATAGACCTTCTCCGTAAAAAATTGTTTGGCACCTCCAGCGAAAAAAGGACCCTCGATATTCCGGGTCAGTTAAACTTTTTTAATGAGGCGGAACTGGAACAGGATCCAGAAGCTGCAAAAGCAGAGGTTCTTGAATCAATTCTTCCAGAAAAAACAGCAAAAAAGCGAAAAGGAAGAGCTACAGATGCGGAACGTTTTAAGGGAGTTCCTGTTGAAAAAAAGTATCTGGAGCTTTCTGAGAAAGAGAAACTCTGCCCTGTCTGTGGTACCCCGCTGAAAGAAATCGGGGAAGAGTTTGTACGCCGGGAACTGGTTTTTGTACCGGCAAAACTGAAAGTATATGAATACTACAGTAAGAACTATGAGTGTCCGCAGTGCAGGCTTCAGGATATTCCGGTCATCAAAAAAGGAAAAGATGGCAGAGCCCATATGCTTTATGGAATGGCTTCTGCTGGAACGGTCGCTTGGGTAATGTACCAGAAGTTTTGTAATGGTCTCCCATACTACCGTCAGGAAAAGGACTGGAAACAGTATGGCGTGGAGATCACCAGAGCTACTATGGCAAACTGGGTGATTCGGAATTCCGAAGCGTTTTTTCTTCCTATGTACGAATACTTCCACAGGAAACTTCTGGAACGTGGATTCGCAATGGCAGATGAAACGCCACTTCAGGTTCTGCATGAACCGGAACGCCGCGCTCAGACAAAGTCATATATGTGGCTTTTCCGCAGCGGTGAAGACGGAGGACCACCTATTATCCTCTATAAATACTCAGAGACCCGGGCCGGGGACAATGCTGTAGATTTTCTTCACGGCTTCAAGGGTTATCTGATGTGTGATGGCTATAGTGGATACAATAAAGTTCCAGATGCCAAACGCACAGCCTGCTGGGCACACATCAGAAGATATCTGACAGATGCCATTCCCAAGGGAAAAGCTCTGGATTATACCCAGCCATCCGTACAGGGAATGCTGTACATTAACCAGCTCTTCCATTTGGAAGATGTGATCAGATCAAAGTATTCTTCCTTCGATGCTATCAAAAAGGCGCGTCTTGAAAAAGAAAAGCCGGTAGTAGAAGGTTTTTTGTCGTGGCTTGATCAGCAGAGCCCTACCCGTGGAAGCAGAATGGATAAAGCTGTCACCTACATTCAGAACCGCCGATCCTATCTTTCTACCTATCTGGAAGATGGCCGCTGCAGTTTTTCTAATAATCTCAGCGAAAATGCAATCCGTCCGTTTACAGTAGGCCGTAAAAACTGGCTGTTCTGCGATACACCAAACGGAGCCCAGTCCAGTGCTGTTGTGTACACAATGGTAGAAATGGCAAAAGCCAATGGAGTAAACGCCTATCACTATCTTACTTATCTGCTGGAAAAACTGCCTGATGATAGGATGAGCGATGATGACTTAGAACTTCTGGCGCCATGGAACGAAACCGTCAAAGCTGAGATCGAACGTCGTGCAAACGAATCAAATCAATCATATGTGAATTGTCAAGGTGCTCCGACTACTGGAAAGTAGTCGGGGATTTTTTCTATCATACCTAAAATTTAAGCGCTTACCTATAATCACATCTAAATATTGCTGTTGTATATATATTATAAACTGTCATTCCCGTTTTTCAACACAAAAATGGCCCTGCCACATAAGTAGCAAGACCACTTCCGTTGAAAATTACTTCTTCTTCCTTTCCATCTCTTCTTCTACTGCTCTTTGTTGCTGCGGTTGTCCTTTTCCCTTACTAGCTATCTTTTGCTGATGTTTGCGAAGCCGTTTCAACACAGATCTCCGGGGAGCATTTTTATCTTTTTTCTTTGGAGTATTGTTCATCAGTCCATCAATCATGTTGTAGTTGGCTTCTTCTGCCATCTCCGCACTGCGAAGATATTCTCCGTTGTCCATGACCTTCTGCCAATTTGCCAGCTCTGGTTTCTTTTTCTGCTGCTCTGGTAACTGCATTTTCACAGGGCAGCTTAATTTGTTAACTTAAAAGAGCTTTTGCCAAATTGCACAAAGCTGCCAAAAATGTGAGGGTAGCACCGCCTGTTTTTACATACTCTAATAGTGCCTCTGATTTATTTCTTTTATTAGAAAGAAATCCAAATAACTTTTTATATTCTTTATTTTCTGAATCTAGCCCAGTTTTACTTCTATTTTCAATTTCTTCTATAAATTTTTGCAGTTGGAAATTGTCCATTCGTAGAATAGTTTCATAAAACTCGTTAATATCATTTATAGCATTACTATCATATTCTAAGTTCACAACCTCCTTCACATTTTCATAATCTTGTTCATAACCTGATGAATTTGACTCTGATGACACCTTATTAGTATCATCAAAATTTTTTACTACTCCTACATTTTTAAACTTCTGTTTAAATGCCATTGATTTCTCCTCTTTTAACAATTATAATTTACCACGTTGTTAACATTTTCATAATTTTGAGAAAAATTTTCTGATTTATTATTATTTTCCGATAAATTCATAAGTTCTTTCAATTCTAATTTATTCTCATCAGCTTCATTTCGCTCAATATATTTCATAATAATAATATTCACTATTGAATATCTATCATTTTTGATACGATCTAATTCTGACTCCGAAAACTCGTATCCGATGTCCACAAGTCCTTTATATGCCTTTGCACGTATAACCGGATCTTCTGACCTAGTAAAAGGAATCAGATAATCTACTTCGTTCATTCCTCCTAAACAACCTATAGCATTTATTCCATCTTCTTGTACATACGCTTCCTTTTGTGTAGAAAGCCACTCTTTAATCGGGTTAATAAGCCTACCAGATTCCAATTTACTTAATGTATATACCAAATTTCCTTTCGAATACATTCCTGTCTGATCATCGCTTTCATTAATTAAACATGTATAGTAAAAATCACGAATATATTCTTGTGAAGATTCATCCTTTTTGACATGTAACACTAATTCTTGCAACGACCACGATGCAGAATCTCTGTATGGATTGGTCTTATCTTTCAGATAGTCCATAAGCACATTTATAGCATTGGTTTTTCCTATCTCAGCAAGTATATTTAATGTATATGTACGAGTTCTTGCTGTTTCATTTTTGTTTTTTACAATATTAATTAATGTCTGATACATATTATCATTAATATTCAATGATGTATTATTCTCAATTAAGTTTTTTAATGCTTTCACTGCTTGCTCTTTTTGGTCGGCAATACACTCTGCTATTAGCGTAAACAAATAATCTCTAACCACTTCAACATCCTGCCTTGCCCATTTTCTCTTGCCTAAAGTATAAATTGCATTCATTTTTGCAGAATCGTTGCCCTCTATAATAACTTGTTTCAGTTGACTAAAATCCATACTTTCCGGATATTCTGTTAATAAATATTCCCCTGCATATTTATCTGAAAAATATTTAACATCTTCTATGAGTCTTTCAGGAAAATCTGTACCAACATAAGACAACAGCTTTTCAGCAGCATATATCAGTTCGTATTTATAAGCAACATTCCAGTATTTAAATGCATCTAACAGCCAGATGCAACAATCCTCAACAATTGCACAATTATTTTTCAATGATTCATTACCATCTATACATTTTGCAAACAGTATAAGTGCATCTGTGTCTTCATTTATAATTGCATAATTCATTACATATTTAACAATAGTATTCGTAGAATCCAGACTACATGAAAATTCAATACTATCCCAGTTCCTTCTGTTATGCATAGTCAATAAATATTCCACATACTTTTTATCGTGAACAGTATTATTACCTGCCATATATTTTCCAGCATAAAATTCCTGAAAAGATTGATGAATAAAACTAATGTATACACACTCTTTCGTTTCTAATAAATGCAGGTTAAAAAAACTGCTTTTAATTACATCCTCTGCAATCTCTCTGTACCATAAAGACTTTTCTCCGGAAGAACTGGAAGAAATAGATTTAATATAATCCGTTTCTCTTCCCTTACCATATGGCATATTTCTAATAACTACTTCCATTTCTTCTCTGCTAATGTAAACTTTATTATTTGCCTGCATATAATAGGCTAATGTGGTAAATAATCTGTCCCTTATAATTTCAAAATAAGATTCCCTTTCCCGTGTTATTTTTTTTAACTCATGCTGTATTAAGCTACGACAGAACTCTCGATATATATCTCCCTTTCCTTTTATCTGTGAAAAAGAAAACTCCTCTATTGAATCCATAGACTGAGAAATTATTCTGATAACTAACGATAATAACAATGGATTTTTACATAATTCAAATAAATAGTTATGTGAACTATTTATTAATTCTGTATAATATTTTTCTCCTGTGACATCTCCAAATTCCTTACAAAACTGTTTCCTTATCTGTTCATCCTTTACTGGCAATATACTATACTGTTCAAAATAAGAAGATGCCCATATAGGAAATTCTATAGCCCTGCAATTTATCACATATCTGCATTCTGGGTACTCTTCTGAAAGATTCACAATATCCATCAGCAGTTTACCCATTTCAACGTTAACAGCTTCATTAATTCCATCAAATAATAAGCAGAGTTTACCGTTCTCCCATAAATACTTTTTTTCTTCTTCTGAATAACCACTTAAATGTATTTCATCTTCTAACCTATCATATGATGAAAGTAAACCGCATTGAACATAAATCGGTATCATAGCTGCACAATTATCTAAATTTTTTTCAGATAATTGCACAGCCATTTTTAATAATAATGTACTTTTTCCGGCACCAGGACCACCAATTAACGCTACGGGACTCTCATCCATATAATCTTCTATATCTGAAATCTGAAACTCTTCGTTTGTTTTCTGGTTCCTTATAGATAAATTATATTGAATTCTCAATGAAATAAAAGAAGTTGTTTTTTTATCTAATCTTTTTTGATTTCGGTGATGTACCTGTTTTACGGATCTCCTGATTTTATTTTCTACAACTTTCTTATCCATTACTTACCCTCACGAATTTCTTAAATTTCAAAAGTTCTTTATGGATTCAATTTCTTTTTATACCAAGATCAGCTAAAACCAAAACTGCATTATCCATATCTTTCCCTTGAATTATAAAATAATCTTTACTAAATGTAGAAACTACCAGTACCGGAATATCCCTCAATGCCATTTTCCCACTAATTGCAGCAATAAAACCAGGGGAATAAAAAGGACACGCTACGTTTATTCCAATTAAATGATAATCTTTTTTTATTTCCAAATACGATTCCTGCATCATCTCTTCTTTACATATAACAGTAGTTTCAAAATCATCTTTAGATACCATAAAACAATTTGCACAGTCGAATGAATCTGTTACTTTTGCAACACAATACCTACCTGGTTCAATGCTATATGTACTCTTTTGTAAAACATCCTGCAATTTCATTTTCCAAGTCTCCTGTTCCATGTGAAATTTAATAATAATTTTCATTAACATCAATTAATCTTATTATTACTTTCCAGTCCGCCGTCCAGAGATGTTCTCATAGTTTTTATTCTATTTATGATTTCCTCATCTACATAAAGAATGTTTTGTTTGCGATTGTTTTCCAATATACTATCTGTGCGTTCTCCTGGAACATACACTTTATTCCTGTCAGAAAGACTATTAGCATTTCTAACTTCATCTGCCAATTCATCAACTTCATTCTTAAAGGTTTCTATATCACCAAACATATCTGGCGAAAGAGCAATAAACAAAAATCCCAAATCATATTCATCTTCCACTTTCTGCCCCATTTTACATCCGACAAAGGCACCTGTTAAAATTTCAATCGCATAACATAAAGCAAATCCTTTAGGTCCTCCAAACACTTTTACTGCTTCTGCCATATCTGGATCCGTTGTCTCTTTTCCTTCCTTATCATAGAAACAGTCTTCTGGCAAAGGTCTTTTTTCTAGCATTGCCTGTCTGATTTCTGCCCATACCTTTTTAGATGTGCTAAAGTCAAATGTATATGCTCCCTTTTTGCCAGATGGGAATGAAAAACATATTGGATTCGTTCCAAAAATCGGAGTACTGCTACCATAAGGTGCAACTGCCGCCGGACCTCCATTATTTAAAACAATTCCAATATATCCATTTTCAGCAATTCTACGTGCAAATGGCTTCACTCTTGAATATCTGCTGGCATTACTTAATGTCACAATACTATTTCCATACTGTTTTGCAAGTTCAACAGCCTTATCCGTACAATACAATCCTGCATAATGCCCAAGGTTTTTATGTCCATTTACTTTTGCATAATTTCCTTTTTCCTTTTCAATAACAATAGGACCCTCTTTTGCTTTCAGTGATGAATCTAATAACAAAAATTTTGACAGTCCGTGACTAGATTGTTCAGAAAGTTCCGCTTCAATATAGTCCTCCACCATAAAATCAGCTACCTTTTTGTCAACTTTTCTATATTCCAATGCTTCCTGCATCATCTGGCTTAAATCTTCTACCTTAATACTGATTTTCATTGATATCCTCCTTTACTTGTCCATTTCATCAAATCTTGCCTCATGATAAACCGTTACTTTGCCTTCAAAATTTGTCAGTTCAAAATCATGTTCCCCTACTTTTTTAATATATGGATATGAAATTAAAATATGTCCTCCTCCATCAGGCACATTAAAGCAATATAAAGGCATTGCAAGTCCCGACATATTATCATATAAATTTCTTGTAATTTCCAGTCCTCTGCTCAAAGGTACCAGAAAATGTCCCAGCCCCTGTACAGGATCTGACTGAAATAAATAATACGGTTTAACCCTATTCTCTACCAATCCATTCCATAATGACTGCAAAACCGCTTCATCATCATTTATTCCATGTAGGAGTGGACACGACGCAAAACACATTATTCCATTGTCCACTAACCTGCATACTGCTTCTTTCGATTCTTCTGAAAGTTCACGTAACGTATCTATATGTATAACCATATACAATGCAAATCTTTTTTTGTATATATTCAACATATCTACAAAATCTTGTGTTATCCTATACGGAATAGTGATAATCATACGTGTATGAAAACGAACTATTTTTATACTGTCTATTTCAGATAATTTCGATAAGACATATTTCAGAATATCATCATCAACAACTAACGGATCACCTCCTGAAAATATTACTTCATTAATAGCTGGATGTTCTCTCAAATATTTAAAAATATTATCATAATCAGCCTGTTTCAAACAATCTTCAACATCTCTTTTTAATTTTCTTCGAAAACAATATCTGCAATAACAGCCACAAAAATTCGATGGAAATATAAGTACTTTTGTTGGATAGCGATGAACAAGTCCTTTTACAGGCGAATACCCATCATCATCATTTACATCATCATATAATCCATATACATTTGAAGTTTTCACTTCATTATATGACGGAATAAACTGTTTTCGTAAAGTATCCTCATGATTTCCATTTGCCATCATTAATGCAATATGTGGTGAAATACGCATTTTTAGTTCTTTAGTTGCTTCTTTTATACCATAGGCTTCAGCATCACTTATTGTAATAGTCTTTTCCAGTTCCTCTAATGTATTAATACAATGGCTAAGTTGCCATTTCCAGTTCTTCCATTCTTCTGGCGATACATCTTTCCACAATTCAATCTCTGAAAATTTTTTCACCTTAAAGCACCTCCTCATTTTTTATTTTGAAAAATATAAACCCCTCCTAATCCAGCTTCTATATTTTCAAGACATTTAAAATTATGTAAACTCATTTCCTCAACAAGGGCTTTACTATTTTTCCAGATAGATTTATATACTCCTAAATCTATCTGTTCTTTTATAAAATCTATGCCTAATACACTGATTCCCCATTCTGCATAACAACGATCTGCAATGCTTATTTTCCCAAAATTTCCTATAAGCAACATACCATCATCTTTCAGTACTTTTTTAACCCCTTTTAAACAACGAATACGTCTTTTCTCATCGAAACACCCCAATGAATTATTACAAAACATAACCACATCATAGCAAGTGCACAATTTATCAACATTTGCAGCATCTAATACTTTTGCCTTAATATTGTTTATGTTTCTATTTTTAATTTCTTTATTCAATAAATTAATCTGATAAGGGGATATATCAACTCCTTCAAATTGAGACTGTTTATATACAATTCCAAAATCTAATATCTGCCTTCCAACTCCACATCCTATATCCAACAGGCTAATCTTTTTTTTATATTTGATTATTTTATCAATAGCAGTATATTCTGCTAAATCTAACTCTCGTTCCATTTTTTCGGCCATAGAAAGTTTATCAGAAGTAATATTTTTTAACTGAGTATAGTAACTTTTTCTCCATTCACCAGTATTATCCCAATACTGAACCATCTGTTCAAAATCACTCATACATCTCCTCACACAAACATAATTAAATTTAAGTTTTGTTCTATTATACCAATTTTTCTTTTATATTTCAATTATTCTCCGTCTGTTTTCACACTAAGCATTATTTTTTTCTATTTATATTTGTATATTTTGTATAAATTTTTTCCATTTTTTATAAAAAATATTCTTTTCAAATAATTTTAATATATCTGTAATCATAAATAGAATTTTAAATCATTTGATATTTTCATGTTAATCTAATCATTTTTATCTAACCGAGAGTAGATGCACTACCATCCGAGCATCTTCCTCTCGATTTATTCCTAATTTCTTAATAAAATCGTTTTATTTCAGACTTTCATTCATATAAATTCTTATGATATACCTCATCTTCTGTTAAATTTGTAGCTAATCTCTCCATTTAAATTAATTGGAGCGAATTGTTTAATTACTGCACCAAATCGTGAACTGATGCCAACTGCCATGGTAACTAATATTATTTTCTTCCAAATAGCTATTCTACTGTTACACTTTTCGCAAGATTTCTTGGTTTATCTACATCTAATCCTTTAGCCACACTGATATAATACCCTAACAACTGTAAAGGAATAACTGCGAGCGATGTCGCAAAAAGAGGATCTGTTTTTGGAATATACACTGTAAAATCTGCTGTATCTTCAATATTATATTTCCCAAAAGTAGTCAAGCCCATCAAATATGCTCCTCGGCTCTTACATTCTAACATATTGGAAATAGTTTTTTCGTACAACTCTGGCTGAGTCAATACCCCGACTACTAAAATATTATCTTCAATTAAAGAAATCGTTCCATGCTTTAATTCTCCGGCAGCATACGCTTCCGAATGAATATAACTGATTTCCTTCATCTTTAAGCTGCCTTCCATACAGATTGCATAATCAATGCCTCTTCCAACAAAGAATACATCATGGGCATTTACCTGTTTTGATGCAAACCACTGAATACGTTCTTTATCTTCTAAAATCTTTGCAATTTTTTCTGGTAAAGTCTTTATTTCTTTAATAAGTTCAAAATATCTTTCTTCTGAAATTTCTTCTCGAACTTTTGCAAATTGGATTGCCAAAGCATAAGCTGCAACAAGTTGTGTACTATATGCCTTTGTGGTAGCAACAGCAATTTCAGGCCCTGCTAAAGTATAAAATACTGAATCAGCTTCTCTAGCAATAGATGAACCTACTACATTTACAATACCTAATGTTCGTACTCCTTTTTCCTTTGCTTCTCGAAGTGCAGCTAAACTATCCGCTGTTTCTCCAGACTGGCTTATAACTACTACCAGACCATTCTTATCAAGTAATGGATTTCTATAACGGAACTCGGAACCAAGTTCTACACGAACTGGAATTTTTGCTAAATCTTCAATTACATACTGTGCTGCAATACCAACATGATAAGCTGATCCACATGCAACAATATAAATCTGACTGATTTCTTTTATATCTTCTTCAGAGAGCCCTACATTTGATAAATCAATAAAATTCTCTTTCACAATAGAATTTATTGTATCGCCTACAACCTTTGGTTGTTCATGGATTTCTTTCATCATAAAATGTTCATATCCAGCTTTTTCTGCTGCTTCTGCGTTCCAGTCAATCGTCTTTAATTCTTTTTCAATTTCATCTCCATCGAGATTATAAAATGTGATCTCGCCTTTTCGTACACGAGCCATCTCCATATTTCCAATATAATATACATTTCTTGTATATTTTAAGATAGCCGGTACATCAGATGCAATATATGATTCTCCAGCTTCAATTCCAAGAATCATTGGGCTATCTTTTCTTGCAACATAAATTTCTCCCGGATATTCATTAAACATTACTGCCAAAGCATATGAACCACGAATTCGCACCATTGCATGGTTAATCGCATCTACTGGAGTTCCTTCATACTTTTTATAATAGTAATCAACGAGTTTGACCGCTACCTCTGTATCTGTATCAGAATAAAATGCATACCCTTTTCTCACGAGTTTTTCTTTTAGTTCCTGATAATTTTCGATAATACCATTATGTACTGCTACAATATTTCCATCATCACTTTTATGTGGATGTGCATTATTCTCTGACGGTTCTCCATGAGTTGCCCATCTGGTATGGCCAATTCCACACGAACCTTCCACTGCTTTTCCATCATTTGTTTTCTCTACAAGAATTTTAAGGCGTCCCTTTGCTTTCACAATGTCAACTGACTTATCACCATCACGAACAGCTATTCCTGCTGAATCATATCCTCGATATTCTAATTTTGACAGTCCATCCAATAAAATAGGTGCTGCCTGTTTCATTCCTGTAAATCCTACAATTCCACACATAATTATTTTACTCCCTTTTTTACTTTATATTGTCTTTTCTATTAATTATAGACATCCGACTTCTTTTTTATCATTCCCTCAATATAAGATACCTTCTCCCCACAAATTCCCAAAATTAATTTTTAGTCAATTCTACTATTTCTCTTTGCATTCTTGATTGGGCATGTCTTTATACACATTCCACAACCAATACATTTTTTTTTATCTATCTGTGGATATTTAAATCCCTCTTCATCCGGCATCATACTGATTGCCCCTTGCGGGCAAATAGCATAACAAGCAGTACAACCACAACATTCTTCACGTCGAGAATATAACACTGGAATAGATTTTTTTTCATTCATTTTATTTCCTCTATTCATTAGATTTTAAAAATACCTTTCTTTTTATTCATTCCATCTACAATTAAAAGCAATATCTTCTGATATACTATTTAGCAGTCTTCTTTATAAACGTTTCAACAATTTTGATAAATATTGATTTATTCATAACGATAATACAGATAACTAAAGGAATCTGTAAAAAACTATTATTAGATATTGTTGCAATGCTACACTGAATACCTAAAAAAATCAAACTAAAAATAATAGTAGTCCACTTAACCTTCATCTTAACAATATATCTAAGTCTTATTAATCTAATTAAAAAAACAACAAAATATCCCACTAATGTTGCAAATGCAGCACCAAATGCACCTATTATTGGAATCAACATAAAATTCAATACCGTATTTGCAATAGCCCCTAATATTGTCGTGGAAGAGATATCCTTCGTCCTTTTGACTGCTGTAAACATACAACCAATAAATAATCCTAATCCATTAAATAATGTTCCCACCAATAATAATGGCACATACTTCCATGCCACATAAAAATCATTAGAATACGCAATTTTTGCAATAAAAATATTAAAAAGCATTATCCCTGAACAGAGTATAATCGATGCTACTGTATACAGCATAAATACATTTCCTATAAAGCCATCACTATCTTCTTTATCATATTCCGTGATTGCAGATACTGACCATGCGTTATAGAAAGTATTTTGAAGCATAGATAAAATAGACGGTATTTTATACGAAACCGAATAAACACCATTCAATGCCGTTCCACAAAAGAAGGTTAATATGTATCTATCACTTGCATTGTTGATCCACCATGCAATTGAATTTGCTACTAATGGAATACCATAAGCAAACATAGCTTTAGCCACTGTCTTATTCCATTTTCCCCTTTTTAAATCTTTCCAAACATTTCCAAACAAAAACATTCCTATATTAGCTATACATATTCCTAAAATATTAGCTATCATATAGCCATTTACGCCAAGTTTAGCAACTAACAATAAAAAAATATTTGCAACACAAGCTATAAAGGTATTTATAACTCCACAAATACCTATTATTTTCATTTTATTTGTGGATCTTAAATACATATTTAGCGAATTATTAATTGTTCCCATTAAATATGAAAAAAACAAGAAGAACAAATAATTATTATCTAAATCTATAATTCCAAAGCTTTTTGTCAAACTCAATATAACAATCGTAAGTAATGAACTGATCATTATGGTTCTACTAGATACCTTTATTATATCTTCCTTATTGTAGTTATCATCTAAAGTAAACCTTAACACCGCATCTTGAACATTTAATGTTAAAACCGGTATTAATAACTGAGCAGTTGTAGTCATAAGATCAACACTTCCATACTCACTAGTTGTCAATACTGCCGTATATAACGGAACCAAGAAAAAAGAGATAAATTTTGAACCAAAGCTACTAATTGTAAATATGAGCGTATTTAAAGTTAAATCTTTATATTTATTTTTCATTTCAAAATACCTTATCATATATTTTCAATTTTGAAAGTATATATTTAATATTGAATTTTATATTTCTAAGTTTACTATTTATCTTATATTTTTTCATTGCATAATCATATCCATATTTTTTATATATTGCCCAAAATTCTTCCCTAATAGCTGGTCTTTCTGTAGGCTTCCGTAAATTATACTGATATTGCAAATAAGAATCTGTATCACATTCTATTATCAGTTCATCTTCCTTTTTATCCTTAAGAATACTTTCAAGACATTTCATACCTTTTTCTGTATTAGCCAAAATTAACGAAACTCCTTTTCCAGGATCTATGTTTGGATATGAATTTTCTATTCCCCAAAAATCTCCAATCGTAACATCTGACATTCTTTTCAAATTAGAAAAGGGGCATTCATAACAACTTGGTCCTAAAACAGCATGTGTAAAAAATAATCTCATAAATTCTTGTGTTTTATATGTATGTCGAATAATTTTTCCATTATCTAATATAATTTTTGTTGGATAGCCTAACCAGCCAATGCTTTTATCCCTAAACGAAACAGCCACAATTTTTCTTCCATATTTTTTCTCGGTACTTTTTATCCAATCATTTAAAACCATCGGGCTCGGCGTCCCATGACAAATGACATCAATTAAATAAAGATTATTCATATTAATTTTCTTAATACTTAAAAACTGTCTAAGTCCCGCAATCTGGCATGGTGTCCCACTGAAAATTACTCTCTTTCCTTCTAATAGATTGCTTGCAACATTTTTAAATGAATCTCCCATTTCACTTCTTGCATATTTTGATTCTGAGAAACATTGCAAATCATTTCCATACATAGAATACGCATGTGAAACAGTTAGATTTTTATTCCATATAGCACCATATACAATAGTTTCTTTATCAGAAGCTATACATGACACCAGTCTCTTAAATGCTCCTCCAGAAGAACTATTAGCTATTATTTCAGAATTTCCTTTATATAAATAACTCTTCATATATTTTCACATAATAATTTTAATAATTATTATATTTTTCCTTTCTTTTAATATAAAATTAACACTAAATTTTTGTAAAATTCATGGTATTATTTTTCTACTAGTGCTGCATCCGGTTAGTAACAATACTTTACAGTACTGAAAAAATTTGCTATACTCCATCAAAAACGGTATTGGAGGACGCAGATATGCCACGCTACATTGTCACGCTGACAAACGATGAAATACAGGAGCTGAAAGCAATAATACAAAAAGGCGGAAAGAGCTACCGCATAAAGCATGCACAGATACTGCTAAAGTTGGACCAGAAGCCTGAAAACAAGGCATGGACATATGACCGCATCAAAGATGCGTATGGAGCCGCCCGTTCCACCATTGCAGGTATTGCGCAACGGTTTGTCATGGGAGGGATGGAGGCAGCCCTTGGGCGGAAGATACAAGAAAACCGCCATCGCAAGGTGACGGGCGATGTGGAGGCCCGGATATGTGCCATAGCCTGTTCGGAACCGCCGGAAGGAGCCTCACGCTGGACTATGCAGGCAATCGCGGATGAACTGATCCGCCTGGAAGTGGTCGATTACATTACGGACAGTACCGTCTGCGAGGTTATGAAAAAAACGAAATCAAGCCGTGGCTCGTAAAGGAATGGTGCATTCCGGAAGCAGACGCCGAGTTCGTAGCGAAGATGGAGGACGTGCTGGAGGTATATCAGCGCCCGTATGACCCTCTCCGTCCTGTCGTCTGCATAGATGAAACGAACAAACAGCTCATAAAGGAAACACGTATTCCCTGTGAACCAGGCCAGCCTGAAAAAGTAGATTCCGTGTATGTCCGCAACGGTGTTGCAGATGTCTTCATGATTTCTGAACCCCTGGCAGGCAGGAGGGAAACGGTTGTAACACAGACCCGCACAGCATTGGATTTTGCAGAAATTCTCCGGTATACTTCCGACACCCTGTACCCACGGACGGAAAAAATAGTTCTTGTTACCGACAATCTAAATACCCATTCTCCAGCTTCATTATATAAGGCTTTCCCACCGGAAGAAGCACGCAGGCTTGCAGAACGCTTTGAATGGCATTACACGCCAAAACATGGTAGCTGGCTGACATGGCAGAGATAGAAATCGGCATCATGAGCCGCAGGCCCTGGGGAAGCCACTGCCAGATTTGGAAAGTTTTAAACAACAGGTTCGTACATGGACTATCAGGCGTAATGCAGAATGTGCAAAAATCAACTGGCAGTTTAAGACGCAGGATGCACGAATTAAATTGGCCAGGTTGTATCCGGTTATAGTTTAGAAACTAACCGGATGCAGTACTAGTTCAACCAGAAGAATCTGCCTTTCATCTATTTTTATTTGAGTTCTGTTTTTATATAATTTCTTATATTATCCCTTTCTTGCTTAAAGATCAAATCTGATGACCACTTTTTAGCACTTTCAAAGATAAAATGCTCCTCATCTTCTGTAACAAATTTGTATTGCATTTCCACCCTATTCAACAAATCTATAATTCTACTTCTCTGCGATACACCATGAAAATGTTGTCGATCAAAAGTTAAAAAATTTGTTTCCAAATTTATTGAAAACAATGTTGAATGAAATGAATCCGTGAACACAAAATTGGCGGAACTAATTAGCGAAACATAATCATATGGATTAACGTCAATAAATTCATATCTCAATAATCGATTATATGCATCATATTTATTACAAATACAATATGCCGTACAATCATTATTTTCCAAATACTCATTTATTGCTTTTATTGCAATATCATTTGGCTTATTTAAAAAATGAATTAAAATATAATTTTTCTTTTTAATTCCATTTTCAGCAAATTCTACCCACTCGCATTTATTTAATAATATTGTAGGATCAGGTAATCTTACAGCATTCTTTCCTGTTAAATTTTTTATAATATCTACCCCTGATTCCTCACGTACAGAAAGATTTTCAAATTCATTAATTGCTTTCTTTATATTTTTTTTGTCATAGGATTTGACTTTATTCCCTCCAAAACTAGGAGCAAGCGCAATTTTCTTCTTTTTATCTGCAAATATTAAATACCTAAATTTATCATATCCATTCCAAACTTGATCACTTCCTGTTATGAAAAAGTCAAATTCATCATTTAATACTCTTAAATTTTGATTCTCATACTCTTTTATTTTAAAAGTATGTTCAATGAATTCATCCATTTTTTTCTTTGTATCTAATGACAAAAGGTTCTTTTCTTTATCTACTGCTTCTCTAAGCCGTTTTCTCTCAGAAATATATCCTTTGTATCTAATACATTTATATAGAAACTTTGGTATTTTAATTATCTTATCCATTAGTCCAGTTGAATACTTCAATTCAAGAATGGTACAATCATACCCTAATTTTTCAACAAAAGAATATGTAGAATATGCTTGTAAAATTGAACCAAAATTATCTCTATATAGTGTTACAATTCCAACTTTATTCATTATCTTCTTGTGTGGTAATTAATTTTTTATCACCATACTTCCCTTTCTTCTATTTTGCCTAATTTGAATACACTAAACGTTAATTCACCTTGTGAACATTCTCTAATATGCTTATGAATGAATTTACAGCATTATTATAATCCAATAAATTTGTTACTTTCACCACACCTTTATTGGCTATTCCACTCCTCAACTTATTATCGTCAAATAAAAGGCAACAATCTTGAAACATTTTATCAATATCATGTACAGCACACAGAAAGGCTGTATCATCTGTCGCATATTCTTTTGCACCATCCGTTTCCGTTGATACCAATGCACACCCGCACATCATAGATTCAGCACCAGTTAAGCCAAAACCTTCATTCCAACTTGGACATAAATAAATCATAGATTCATTATATATATTACACAACTGTTCTTGACTTGCATTATGCGTATATGAAATCCAACTTGGAAAATCAGATGGTTGATCCACCACTCCAAATAAATGTGTTTCTAAATCTGGATACTTTTCTTTTAATCTATATATGACTTCTAATCCTTCTTTTGATCCCTTACTTTCTAAATCATGATACAACATACATATAGATTTATTTTTACGTTCTTCTGGACTTTTCTTAACATAAAATACTCTTCTATTTATTCCATTTAAAACACAATCTACGTTTTCACCGCAATAACTTTCAACAAGTTTTTTTAGCCAACGAGAAACAACTATTTTTCTCATATCATATTTATAAGTTGCAATCAATTCATCAACCGGCATAACCCAATCTTCATACCCTTGAATAAAATATAATTTTTTCCCTTTTCTTTTGTCTAATGCATAGACATCTTTTGCGGTATCAGCTGCAGTTGCAATAATAATATCCGCATCTTCAATTTGATTGTTACAAATATTCGTAATAATTTTTCTGCCAACCTTTTTATCCAATTCAAACCATTTTGGTCCAATTGCGGATAACCCACGTGCAATCATCAATTTTATGCCTATAGGCAATTTATAATTTGACAACAATACATCTTTTCGACAGTGATAATATATTTTAACCTCAATACCCTTTCGAGCCATTTCATTAGCATATGTATATACCACTTTATATCCACCACTGGCACTTTGAATGGGTTCATTTATCACAAATGATACTTTCATAATTTCGACCTCTTTTTAATTTCAAAATTGGATTCATTTTCACAGATTATGATTGTAAGAATAATCATTGTAAAAAAAGAATTTCCAAGAACATTCGCCACACCATAGACTAATGAACTTAATATAAACGCAGAAAAAGCATAGCCGACAATACTATTATCTAATTTAACCATATATCTGGATATTGAAATTAAAAAAAGCAGATATACTATACATCCAATTACTCCTGCTAACACAATTAACTCCAAATACATATTATCTATCAATAAATTAAATCCAGCAGACTGCCAGACACTCTGACCTAATATGATTCTCACAATACCAGCTTCAGATATTTTTTTAAGCACATTAATCCAATTTTGAGTTCTGATTCCCGCACTTAAAGTATCTGTCAAAATACTTTTTGTTGCCACTCCTCCACCAATATTATTGAACATAAGCCAATACGCCAACATAGAAATAAGTGTAACAAAAATATTCAACCTCGTTTTATTTTTTGCACTAAGCTTAGGCAATTTGGCTATGATTGTAATAGCAACAATAAAGATTAACTGCAAATATATATTTCTTGTGCCTGTGAAAAAAATCGCAATTACAAATAAGGCAAGTAAACATATTCTCAAATATTTATTCATTTCAGAAATAGAAATCACCAAAATAATACCAAATATCAACAATACACCTGCTTCTAATCCAGATATACATAATCCGGGACAACGTTCCATATATTTTCCTGTATTATAATACTCACTTGAAATATAAAAAATCTGCTTTCCCTCACCGTCAATACTAAATGGCCATATTATATCATTCAAAAAATGCTGACTAATAATAAGTATTGAATGTATCACCGTAATACATAGCATAAATATTTTTAGTCTTTGAATCTTCACCGGTTTCTGTGAGGCTAAAGCTATAACTATAAATGGCATTACCCAATATATCAAATAATACATTCTCCAATAATTATAAACTTCTGGGTTTACAATAAATCCCAAAATCCACATTACACCCAAAAATGCAATCATTTGAAATGCTTTTTTAGTAAGCTCATTTCTCCTAATACGGAATGAATTACATAGAAAAATCAGTATCACAATAGCAAGTTCCAAAATCCCAAAATGGAATAGTGTAACTATTCTATTCCCAAACAATGCTAATTGAAGCTGTGTAATTGGCATATATAAAACCCACATTACAACATGTATATATAATAATATCTTCACCAGCACATCATTTGCATTAACTGTTTTTCTCATTATTTCTTTACACTCCGTTTAATAATCTCCAAATAACCATATTTATTAATCGTATCTGGCTCTAGGTACGCAGACTCGCCCCATTCATTCCATGCATTAATAAAAAGGAACTCTTTATTACTCTCACAACTTTTTTTATACACAATATTGAAATATTTTTTAAATAATTCTAATTTGGCTCCAACAAAAATAATTGATTTTTCTCTATATCTAGGTGTATTGTCCCAATCTGTAAAAAATCCATAAAATTCATCATCCAACATTTTTCTTGTACAAATTGCATCATATGCTTTTTCCAAGCTGTATTTTTCTTGAATACAGTGCTTTGGACGTAATTTATTATTTAAACGAATCAAAACTGTTTTTACTCTACGATATGTAGTGTAAATATAATTTCCGGTATAACCATTTGTTCTGAAATTCATTGGTTCAAATATGAACACCTTATTAATCCACTTACTCTTTAACAAGTCTGTAGATTTTAAATTTGTATTGGATTTTGTTGCAATAATATAAAGACCATTAAAACCATCTTCCTTTGCCATTTTATCCCAAATATTCATCATCTCATCAAAGCAGGGAATATGAAATACATTATAAATAACAAAGACTGGTTTCCCATCAACTTTAATATATCTATCATCCTTAAAAAATTGGGATAAATATTTATAATGCTTTCTCCAGACATCCTCTGTTCCATATTCCTGTTTACGTAATAAATGTCCATCACCATTGAACCACTGTTTTGCAAAATCATGATTAGCCCAGCTAAAAAAATAATCTATTTTAATATCCTTATTATGTAAAATGATTTCTGCCGGTTTCTGCATTTGTAATTTTCCATTTGAAAAATAGTGATATATACAAAAACCATCTATTCCATATTCCCTTGCCAGATCAGCCTGCCAACGAATAACTGACGGATCATCTAATGAATAATAATTGTCATTAAGTGGGACTCTTGGTTGATTATGTCCTTTGTAATTTGGTTTGCAGCCTTTTACAGCCGTCCAATCTGTATACCCTTTTCCCCACCACTCATTATTTTCTGGTGTTTCATGAAACTGTGGTAAATACAGGGCAATTACTTTACTTTTCATCTTATTTCTCCAATTCCTTTATTACCCTTTGTAATCCTTCAAGATATTTAAAACCATATTGTTCAGAAGGTTCCAGTACTGGTCCTTCACCCCATTCATTCCAGGCATTAATAACCATATATTCTTTTGATGCATCGGTACGTCTGTTGTTTGCTAATTGGCGGAAATACTTTTCAAATTTTTCTGGTGATCCTCCCTTGAGAACTAATCCTGACTTTCCTTTACGTGGAGTATTATCCCACTGTGTAAATGCACTCTGAATAATTTCTCTTCCGCCATAAACACGCTTTCTTTTTAATAAACTATTCCATATCTGGTCATAGCTCAAACATTCCATAATTTTAAGCTTTTTGCATATACCTCTATATACTTTTGTAAAATTACTTATACCAAACCGATTGGAATACATTGGTTCAAATTCCGTAACACCTTCAGAATATTTACTAACTGCATTAGGATTTACAGTACTGATAAACTCTACTAAATAAATACCATCAAAACCATATTCCTTGATTCTATTATTCCAATACTCCATCATCTCATCAAAATGAGGTATACGGCTTGGAGAATAAACAAACAGCATTGGTTTATTCTCTCTTTTAATATATCTTGAATCATTAAAAAATGTCAAAAAATATTGTAAATGATTTTCCCAATCTTCTTGTCCACCAAATGTCTGTGGCATTAAAACTTGTCCCGGCTTTCCGTCCCAAGTTCTTGCCCACTGTTCATTTGCCCAGCACAAACAATAGTTAAAATCCACTTCTTTTGAATCTCTATAAATTTCAACAGGTTTTTCTAAAAGTAACTTTCCATTAAACCAATAATGATAATATACAAATCCGTATAATCCATATTCTTTAGCTAATTCAGCCTGATGAACAACATCCTCCTTTTTGGATAAATCATAATAATATCCGTTATACGGCACCATAGGCTGAACATGTCCATCATATAACGGCTTTGCTCTTTTCACATTATCCCATTCAGTAAATCCTTCGCCCCACCATTCATCATTCTCTGGAATTCTATGATATGCCGGAAGATTGTACGCTAAAATTTTCATTAAAAATATCTCCTATCTTAAAAAAGTCATGTAAAACCATTTACGCATTGAGTTTGGCATCAAGCAAACCACCGCTTGACCAAATCCACTTAATATAAAGTCTTTAAGTGACATATAACCCTTCTTATATTGTCCCCATTTAAATTTTAAAACTGTCTGGGCATATTTTAAACCACCCCTACGTTTAAAAAAATCCTCACTTGTTCTTATGTAATACAAATTTTCTTGGATATTATAAGTTTTCGTATTATGTTCCAATACCATTCTAGCGAAAAGATCATAATCTTCGTATAAATGAACATCTTGATAATTTCCACTATCAATTACTGACTGTTTTTTATACATAACGGTAGGATGTAACACTGCACATCTTCTTCGCATAAATTTTCTTATTTCACTATCAGTTTCTGGAACACTATGAATAGATATAACATTTTCTATATTATCTATAAATTCTGCTTCAAAAGTTCCTACCATTTCCAAAGCAGAATCTTTTTCAAATTCTTTTAGTTGCTTTTCACATCTAGTATTTACCGAATAATCATCTGAATCCATTCGTGCAATCAAACTATTCCTTGAAGCTAAAATTCCTTTTGCCAATGCTGGTCCTAGTCCTAAATTAACTTTATTTTCTATAATTGTAAATAATCCTGGATGCTTATCTATGAACGTATCAATTACAGCATCTAACTCTTTAGATAATGGACCATCTTTAACTATTACAAATTCATCTGGTGGAATTGTTTGATTTAGCATACTTTCAATGCTAGTTTTCAAATATGCTGGTTTTTCCTTATAATATACAGACATTAATACTGTATATCTTTCCTCTTTCATTTATATATCCTCATTTCCTATTGGTAAAATACATTTAAAATTTAAATGTATCTTTTAATCCAACCCACTTTTGATCTTTTTCTGACAAGTTAAGTTTTGTTCCATCTGCTAAAGAATATCCCTCTGCTGAAGCTGTTCCATTATATTCTCCAACCAAATCAGGCCATTCAATTCCAATTTCTGGATCATTCCATGCAAGTCCACCCTCATCACCTGGATGATAAAAATCTGTACATTTGTAACAGAATTCTGCCATATCACTTAATACTAAGAATCCATGTGCAAAACCTTCAGAAATATAAAACTGCTTTTTATTTTCTTCTGTGAGTTCTACACCATACCACTGTCCATATGTTTTACTATCAGAACGTAAATCTACAGCCACATCAAATACACGGCCTTTGATAGCTCTTACGAGTTTACCCTGTGGATACTGTTTTTGAAAATGAAGTCCTCGTAATACACCTTTTGTACTCATGCTCTGATTATCCTGCACAAAATTCATATCGAGTCCTGCCTCTTTCATATCATTAAGATTATATGTTTCCATAAAATAGCCTCTCTCATCTCCATGAACAGTAGGTTCAATTACATATAATCCCTCTATTGGTGCTTTCGTTACTTTTATCTGTCCCATTTTTTACTTCCTTCTTTATCTCAAATTTCTAATATTCGATTTCTTTTAAATATCTGTTTAACGCATCCTGCCATGTTGGCAATGGGGTAAATCCAGCTTCTACAAGCTTAGATTTGTCCAATCTGCTATTAAATGGACGAGCCGCTTTGGATAATCCATATTCTTCTGTTGTTACAGGTACTACATTTGTGCTATAACCTGCCTGTTTAAAAATCTCGCAAGTGAAGTCATACCATGAAATATAACCGCCTTCGTTAGTTGCATGGTAGTAGCCGTATTTATCGGTTTCAATCATGTCTACGAGAAGTCTTGCTAAATCATAGGTGTAAGTTGGTGTTCCGATCTGATCGGATACGACACGAACGGTATCGTGTGTTTTTCCTACGTTGAGCATTGTTTTGATGAAGTTCTTTCCGTTTACTCCGAATACCCAGGCAATGCGGACGATGAAATATTTATCAAGGTTGCCACTTACTGCTTGTTCACCTTCTAACTTTGTCTGACCATAGACATTTAATGGTTTGTAGTCAGTGCAATCTGGTAACCACGGTTCTGTTCCCTGTCCGTCGAATACATAGTCTGTAGAAATGTAGACCATTTTAGAGTCGAGTTTTTTGCAGACTTTAGCGATGTTTTCTGTTCCACCGGCATTGATGGCACGAACTTTTTCTAGTTTGTCATCATCTTCTGCGAGGTCTACTGCTGTCCATGCTGCACAGTGAACAACAACATCTGGTTTTTGTTCTGTGAGAACTTTTTCTACTGCTTCTTTATCTGTGATGTCTAAAGAAACGTAAGGCATTGTTGTAACGGCACTTCCGTCCTGCACTCCAGAATATTCTGGAGCGATGTCAGAGCCGATTCCTTCATAACCTCTTTTATTTAATTCATTCATGACATCATGACCAAGCTGGCCTGCCACACCTGTTACAAATACTTTCATTTCTTATCGCTCCTAATGCTTTTATCTGTTTCCGTACATTTTCTCGTAGTAGTTCTGATATTCACCGGAAATGATTGTCTCCCACCATTCCTTGTTATCTAAATACCACTGGATTGTCTTTTTGATTCCATCCTCAAATTTTGTTTCTGGTAACCATCCTAATTCGTTGTGAATCTTAGTAGGGTCGATAGCATAACGCATATCATGACCTTTACGGTCTGTTACATGAGTAATCAGACTTTCTGGCTTTCCAAGTTCTTTACAAATAATCTTTACAATGTCGATGTTCTTCATTTCATTATGACCGCCGACATTATAAACTTCTCCGACACGTCCGTTATGGATGATTAAATCAATCGCACGACAATGATCTTCTACATATAACCAGTCACGGACATTTAATCCTTCGCCATAAACAGGTAATGGCTTATCCGCTAAAGCATTGGCAATCATTAACGGAATCAACTTCTCTGGAAAATGATATGGACCATAGTTGTTAGAACAACGACTAATTGTTACAGGCAATCCGTAAGTTCTGTGGTAAGCAAGAACTAATAAATCTGCTGCTGCCTTTGAGCTACTGTATGGAGAACTTGTGTGAATTGGTGTCTCCTCTGTAAAAAATAAATCTGGTCTGTCTAATGGAAGGTCTCCGTAAACTTCGTCAGTACTTACCTGATGGTATCTCTGAATACCATATTTGCGGCAGGCATCCATCATAACAGCCGTTCCTTTAATGTTCGTATCTAAGAAAATCTCTGGATTCTCGATAGAACGATCTACATGAGACTCTGCTGCGAAATTCACAACCATGTCTGGATGTTCTTCTTCAAATAATTTATAAATTGCCTCTCTGTCACAAATATCAATCTTGCAGAAACGGAAATTTGAATTATCCATTACTGGTGCTAAAGTAGATAAGTTTCCTGCATATGTAAGCTTGTCTACGCATACAATTCTATAGTCAGGATATTTATCTAACATATGAAATACAAAGTTACTTCCAATAAATCCGGCTCCTCCGGTTACGATAATTGTCATTCTTTTATCCTCTTCTTTCTTAATACAAATGTTCCTGATATTTTCCATCCAATACGTCTTTCAGATATTGTCCATACTGATTTTTCTTTAAGACTTCATAAACTTTTAGAACGTCCTCTTTAGAAATCCATCCATTTAGATATGCAATTTCCTCTAAACAAGCAATCTTTCTATGCTGATGCTGTTCTACTGTTTTAATAAAGTTCGTTGCATCCACTAGTGATTCATGTGTTCCCGTATCCAGCCAAGTAAATCCTTGTCCAAGAAGTTCTACATTTAAGCTGCTATCTTCTAAATAGATACGATTCAAATCTGTTATCTCAAGTTCACCTCTTGCACTTGGTTTTAAGTTCTTTGCATACTCCACAACACGATTATCATAGAAATAAAGACCTGTTACACAATAATTACTCTTCGGATGTTCTGGCTTCTCTTCAATAGAAATAGCCTTTCCATTTTTATCAAACTCTACGATTCCGAAACGTTCCGGATCATCTACATAGTAACCAAATACTGTCGCACCCTTTCCTGTTTCTGCATTTTCAACCGCAGCCTTTAATCTCTTCTTTAACCCATGGCCTGCAAAAATATTGTCACCAAGAACCATTGCTACCGGTTCATCACCGATAAATTCTTCTCCAATAATAAATGCCTGTGCCAGTCCATCTGGACTAGGCTGAACCGCATACTGAAGATTTACTCCAAACTGATGTCCATCGCCTAATAAATCTTTAAACCTTGGTGTATCTGCCGGTGTTGAAATAATTAAAATATCTCTGATACCTGCGTTCATTAATACAGACATAGGATAATAAATCATTGGCTTATCATATATTGGTAATAATTGTTTTGATGTGACCATAGTAAGTGGATATAATCTTGTTCCTGATCCACCAGCTAAAATAATTCCTTTCATAAACTCATAAACCTCCTCAGTCGTTTTTATATTTATAACTTATTTATTTATATCTTTTTGCAGCTCATTATCCCCGCATAATAAGCTGCAAATTAAGATTACATTGAGCCATCTTTTTTAAATACTACTAGCACTGTTTTTAATAAAATCTTTATATCCATTCCGATATTCCAATTTTCAATATATTCTTTATCAAGCCTTACTACTTCTTCAAAATCGGTAATATCACTTCGACCACTCACCTGCCACATCCCAGTAATTCCTGGCTTAATAGCTAGTCGTGCTCTGTGATGAAGCTCATACAAAGAAGTTTCAGAAATCAGGGGAGGTCTAGTCCCAATGATCGACATGTCCCCTTTCAACACATTAAAGAACTGCGGGAACTCATCCAAACTTGTCCTTCTAATAAAATCACCAATACCAGTTTTATGTGTTCCATCAGGAAGAATTTTATTTCCGATAACACGAGGATCAAAGTCAAGTTTAAACATTTTTCCATCCCCAAGTTTGTTATCTTTCATAAGCTCTGCTTTACGTTCTTCAGCATCCATATACATACTTCGGAATTTATACATCTTGAATTTCTTTCCATTCTTCCCAACTCGTTCCTGGGCAAAGAAAATTGGTCCTGGTGAAGCAAGATATATTGCTGGACCGACAAAAATACAAATAATCCCTGTTAGAATACATCCAACCAAGCCGCCCGCTATATCCATCAAACGCTTCAACATTAATTGTCTAGTTGATGCATAATTAATACTTGTAGTTAATACCGTATAATTTCCAACCTTTTCTACAAACTGTTTTTTACCTGGCACATTTGTAATCTTTGCAAGATTTAAATGTACTGTTACACCAGTTTCCGTTATTTTATCAATTAACTCTGCTGGATATGGTAATACTTCTGAAATAACAATTAGTACCTCATCTATCCATTCCTGGCACACATACATAGGTGCTGTTTCTTCATTAGCGACTACTGGAACTCCATGAATATTTTTCCCAGTCCAGTCAGTATCAATAACAGCAATACCCGCTAAAGTATATCTTGCGTAATTATTTTTTTTCATATTTTCAACTACTTGTTCAGCCACATCTTCAGAAGTAATAATAAGTAACTTACGTTCTCCTCCGTCTTTCATTTTTTTACGCAGAACACTCTTCCAAAACTCCCTGACTAAATATGTAACGATAAGATAAATAACAACTGTAAGAATTAATGTTAGTCTTGAAAACTGTTGTCCTTGCTGAATCAAAAACAAATATAAAATTGCTAATGCACCAACCATAACCGAATGATTTAATGCCACTACAAATTCCCGATAATAGCCCCTCTTTAATACGCTTTTCATTGTGCCATATGCGAAAATCACAATTAAATCTGCCAGCATAAAAAATACAGCCATATTACGATAAATAATAGTTTCGTATGGATTGAACCCATATCCGCTAATTGCATATGCCAGAACATATGCCAACTGCAAACAAATCATATCTAAGATTATAAAGTCTGCATGTTTCAACCATCCTTCTGAATCTTTTCTATACATAGATTTCTCTCTTTCCCCTCACATTTCTTTGTAGTATATATGTCAACTTATGATTGTCCCCGCAATAACATAAGCATCTTTCTAAGTAAAATAAAATCAAGCAAGATAATCCCCCGTAGAATAGAAGGTTCATCCCAATTACATTTTTTTCACATGGATTTAGTAAGATATGTAATTCTCCCCAAAGCCATGTAAAGAATAGAATGAAACAACTTAAGGGCATTACATGTAGATTTGTTAGATATGTAATATAAGGGTTCCGATATTCAGTTTTCTTCCCATTAATTGGGGTTGGGGAATTATATCTGCGATCCATTTTCCACGTTCGCAACATCCTAATCATCCTTTCCTATACCCCCCCCCGATTAAATCAGGGGCTTGTTATTCTATCTTTGTTCTTTGCTTCAATATTCTTTCCTACGACTCCTAGCCCATGTATCAACGGGTACACAGGCTATGTCGAATTCTCCTTATCATTTTTGTTGCTCGTAAGATTGGGTCAAAATGAGCATCCAAAGAGCCTACTATTTTCAATGACCTCCGACTATGTATCAGAACTCACTTGCAACAAATAACGGGATATCCGAGAGAACTCTACATAGCGAAAGCCGCTGAAAACTGCGGTTTTTCCTTGGTTGTCCCTATTATATCTCGGACTCCAACCAGACTCATATCCCCCTTCAGGATATTGATAAACTGCGGAAACTCATCCAGGCTCGTCTTCCTGATAAACTGCCCAATCCCCGTCTTACGTATTCCATCTGGCAACACCTTATTCCCAATGATTCTAGGATCCAAGTCCATCTTGAACATCAGCCCGTCACTGATCTTATTCTGATCCATAAGCTCTTTCTTTCTCTCCTCAGCATCCATATACATGCTTCGGAACTTATACATCTTGAACTTTCGTCCATTCCGTCCAATCCTCTCCTGCGTAAAGAAGATCGGCCCCGGAGAATTGATATAAATAATCGGACCAACTATGATCGTGATCAGCAATGTAATGAAACATCCCACAAGTCCCCCTGCGATATCCATCAGCCTTTTCACAAACAGCTTGGAGGAATCTGCATAGTTCATACTTGTACTGATCACTGTATAGCTTCCAATCTTCTCAACCTGCTGGCACCCTGACGGCAGAGAATCAAATTCTGTAATTCCAGTATGTACGGTGATTCCCATTTCCATAAAAGCATCCGCAAGCTCTTTCGGATAAGTCTTCTCATCACACGGAGGGATAAAGACTTCATCCACCCATTCCCCGCAGGTAAATTCAATAATCTCATCTTTATCCGCTACGATAGAAATCCCGCAGATCTTTCGACCCTTCAGGTCTGCATCTGAAGCTGCCGCTACGATTTTGGAATACCCCGGACAAGTCTGGGACACTCTCTGAAGTGTCTCTGCCAGTATCTGTTCCGGTGCAATGACCATGAGTGATTTCTTCGCTGTATTAAAGCCTCTGGCCCTGAGGATTCTTTTCCAGACCACTCTGACCGTGTAAGCTATCACAATATAGATTGGAACCATAATATAATAGGAAAGTCTTGAATAGATACTGCCCATCTGCGTCGTAAAGAGATAACCCGCTGTTACCAGTTCTACAAAGATCACATGCTTACACGTCGCAATCAGTTCGTCGAAATATCCTCTTTTCAGAATATTTTTAAAAGAATCCAATATGATTTCCACAAAAAAATCAATAAAAAGAAATGCGATTGCAAGGATTCTGTAATCTTTATCTGTATATGGATTACTCATCCCGAATCGGCATATATATGAAATGATAAATGCAAGCTGCACGCAAAAAATGTCCAACAGCATAAAATCTACATGCTTTGTCCATTCTCTTCCTTTCTTTCTATACATTCCTTCCAAAACTCCTTCTAAATATTTTTCTTTTTCCTGTTTTCATCCTATCCTCATCCAACATCATCTCTGTTCCAGAAAAAAGATCTGAGTTCATCAGCCCTTCATCTCCTTTTAGTACATTTATGAATTGAGGAAAACTATTTTTTTAACTTCTTTTTCATAAATTTTTTTAATAATTTTTCACTAAGAGTAATTTTACATAATGTAACATATTTTGTCAATATTTCTGGCTAAATCTATATAAATCTATCTCCTTCAACAATTTTTTTACTCATTATAAAATAAATTTATGAAATATTAAAAAAATAATACTAAAAAACAGCCGCCATTTCTGGCGGCTGCATTTTATTTCTGAATTATCGAATAATTATTCAGCATCTGCAACAACAGTGAAGAAAGCACCATCATCTAATGC
>ENA-OWPB01000974-OWPB01000974.1-human-gut-metagenome-genome-assembly--contig:-NODE-974-length-30372-cov-3.492199_pt1 | contig 30372 bp, 29 predicted proteins | sample MGYA00248260_ERZ651838 | MGnify/ENA primary metagenome ERZ651838 (study PRJEB26924, sample SAMEA4378304) | human gut metagenome | biome: human gut; feature: human-associated habitat; material: faeces... | reverse complement strand
GGAGCTGACTGTTACTAATAGGTCGAGGGCATAACCAAGTAAGGTGGATAGGTAAGATGTTGAAAAGTTTCTTATATGCAGTTTTGAAGATATATGAAAAAACCCTTGTAATTTTTGTTACTTGGGTTTATTATATATTTGTTATTCCTCGATAGCTCAGTGGTAGAGCATTCGGCTGTTAACCGAAGGGTCGTAGGTTCGAACCCTACTCGGGGAGCTAAAACCTGTAAGTATAATACTTACAGGTTTTTTTGTATAATCGGGATTGCATTTCCTATTATACAAAACTCTACGTCAAGTTGTTAAAAACTTAGCATAATATTAACGTCTTTAAAGCTTCAAAAAACAACCACATTTATGTTAAAATAATTAAAAGATGCTGGGGCGAGTCCCAAGGTCGTTAAGCGAGTCCCAAGTTCATTAAAATAGTGTTTGAAAAGGTATTTTATTAAAGGATACATATTAAATAATACATATTAAATATAGAAGAAAGGCGTTTATGGGATTACAATTATATCAAAAAAATTTACTGGAAAAACTAAAAGAGTCATTAGGAGCTGTGTTGCCGATCATAGGCATTGTGCTGGTGTTATGCTTTAGCATTGCGCCCATTCCAAACAGCGTCCTGATGACTTTTGTTGTTGGTGCGGTTCTCCTGATCATCGGAATGATGTTCTTTACACTTGGTGCGGAGATGGCGATGACTTCTATGGGAGAACGAATAGGAACGAAACTGACCAATACAAGAAAGATAAGTGTAGTGATAGTGCTGTGTTTTATCCTTGGCTTTATCATCACCATATCAGAACCGGATCTTCAAGTATTGGCTGAACAAGTTCCATCCATTCCAAATTACACGCTGATTATTGCAGTAGCAACAGGAGTTGGAATATTTCTTGTAGCCGCGGTACTTCGAATGTTATTTGGAATTCCACTGGCACATATGCTTTTAATTTTGTACCCGATCATATTCATTTTGGCAAGCATTGTTCCACAAGATTTTCTGACAGTGGCATTTGATTCAGGCGGAGTAACAACAGGACCTATGACAGTACCATTTATTATGGCGTTAGGAATCGGATTTTCAGCAGTTCGAAGTGATAAACATGCGGAAAATGATAGCTTTGGTCTGGTTGCATTGTGTTCAGTCGGACCAATTCTGGCAGTATTGCTGCTTGGCTTACTTTACCACCCAGGGGGAAGTGGATACGAACAGACAATGATTGTGAAGACCGATAATTCAGTAGAAATGTGGCAGCTTTTTCAGGAAGGGCTTCCTTATTATATGAAAGAAATGCTGATCTCTTTACTGCCAATTATTTTATTTTTCTTCATTTTTCAGATTGTATCATTACATCTTCACAAAAAGACATTGGTAAAAATTATTATAGGAATCATTTATACATACATAGGTCTTGTACTTTTCCTGACAGGGGTAAATGTGGGATTTATGCCGGCAGGTAATTATCTGGGTCAAGTGATTGCGGGGCTTTCCTATCCATGGATCATCGTGCCAATCGGTATGCTGATCGGTTACTTTATCGTAAAAGCGGAACCAGCAGTATATGTATTAACGGAACAGGTAGAAGAACTGACTTCCGGAGCCATTTCCGCAAAAGCAATGGGAATGAGTCTGTCCATCGGAGTCGCATTCTCTCTGGGACTGGCAATGGTGCGGGTGCTTACCGGCATTTCGATTTTATGGTTTCTGCTCCCAGGATACGCAGTAGCCCTTGGATTAACATTTTTCGTGCCCAAAATATTCACAGCAATCGCATTTGACTCAGGAGGCGTAGCATCCGGACCGATGACAGCAACGTTTTTACTGCCATTTTCAATGGGAGCATGCGAGGCGCTAGGTGGAAATGTTGTGACAGATGCGTTTGGAGTGGTAGCTATGGTAGCAATGACGCCGCTTATAACAATTCAAATCCTTGGACTGATCTATCAGATTCAGGAACAGATGAAAGAAAAACAAGCAGCAAAAGATTACACAAGTATAAAAGTATGCATAGAAAATCTAGACAATGTAGACAATCAAGAAATCATTGAGTTGTAAACAGTCGAGTTGTAAACAGGGATGGAGATTTTTACAAGGCGCATATTAGTGAAGATGGAAAATGTTTAAGAAAATTAGAAAGTTCGGAGATAATTTATGAGTAGATTATATATGATGGTGACGATTACAGACAGGAACCGAAAGAAGAAATTTGAAGAATTTTATAAGAAAAATGAGCATATGGTTTTCTTTACAACATTGGGACGTGGAACCGCAAATAGTGAGATGTTGGACTATTTCGGATTGGAAGAATCAGAAAAGGTCGTAATTCTATCGGTGGTAACAGAAGAAACGTGGAAGAAACTAAGGCGGGAAATGATTGTAAAGATGCAGATCGACGTGCCGGGAACCGGAATTGCATTTATCGTGCCACTCAGCAGCATCGGCGGAGAAAAAACATTACATTTCCTGATACAGAGCGAGAAATTTGAACGGGAGGAGGAGTCCACTTTGAAAGAAACAGAATATGAATTATTAGTAGCAATTGCCAATCAGGGGTGCATCGACACCGTGATGGACGTGGCGAGAAGTGTAGGAGCCGGAGGCGGAACCGTGATCCATGCGAAAGGAACCGGCATGGAAACAGCAGAAAAATTTCTTGGCGTATCACTGGCGGCAGAAAAAGAAATCATATTGATCGTCACAAGAAAGAAACAGAAAAATGCAATCATGAAAGCCATGATGGAGCAGACAGGACTTGCCAGTAAAGAAAAAACAATTATATTTTCCCTGCCAGTCACAAGCACAGTAGGACTTAGAATGTATATAGATGAAATGGATATGGATGAGGAAGAAAAAGACAGATAATTCGTGCGTAATGATATTCAATTTCAGCTATAATGAGAACAAAAATCAATAAGCCTGCTCAAGTGAGTAATAATTATCAATAAGGAAAAAGAAGTGGAAATGAAAAAACAAATGCGTTACAATTTAGTGAATTCAAAGTGATGATATAGTACTGAACCAAAAAATACATATCACATATACTAACATCATATAAGAAACTAGTAGTAGAAAGAAAGGTAGGAGACAAAAGATGTCAAACATTTTAAAAGGATTAAAAAAAGTAGATGGAAAGAAGACAGGAATCTTTGCAGCAGGAGTATTATTCGGAACTGCAGGAATCAAAGTTCTGTCCAGCAAGGACGCTAAAAAATTATACACAAATTGTACAGCAGCAGTTTTAAGAGCAAAAGAGTGTGTGCTTAAGACAGCAGCTACAATTCAGGAAAATGCAGAGGACGTATATGCAGAAGCACAGCAGATCAACGAAGACAGAGCTGCAAAAGAAGAGCAGGAGTACGCAGAGGCAGTAGCAGCAGAAGAGGCCAAAGAAGCAGAGGAAGCAGCAGAAGCTGATGAGACAGATTTTGCTGAAGAGACAGCAGAGTAAGAACGCAGATAAGACAGCTAAGTCAGACAGCTAAGTCAGACAGCTAAGTCAGACAGCAGGGTGGTTCAAGGAGAACTAGCATAAAGATTATTGTGATAATTGCAAAAATGTAAGGAAAAATCAGGACACCTGTGGTTAAGACTGCAGGTGTCTTGACAAGTTGTAAGAGAATCAACAGCAAGCGTACCACAGCAAGCGAATCACTGCGAGGTAAGCTGTAAGAGAATCAACAGCAAGTGAACCACAGCAAGCGAATCACTGCGAGGTAAGCAGGGAAGGAAGAAAGCAGGGAAAGAAGGAAAATATACATGAAATTTGTAATCAAGCATGAGATTAAAGGCAGAATCCGTGCCCATGCTGTACAGTACAGAATGACATTTGAGCAGGCAGACCGGATGCAATATTATCTGGAATCCCAGGATATGATTACATCTGCAAAAGTACAGAACCGCACGGGAGACTTTACGATCTGTTACAAAGGCGACAGAGAGAAAGTAATCAAACTGCTTCAAACATTCCGTTATGAGGAAGTTGACATTCCGGAAAATTATGCACAGAATTCCGGACGCGAACTGAATCAGGAATATTGGGATAAGTTAGTTGAAACTGTAATCTATCATTATGGAAATAAATTATTTTTGCCATATTCGGTCAGAGCATGTATCACAGCAGTAAAATCTGTGAAATATCTTTGGATGGGTGTGCGTACACTGGCAAAAGGCAAGATTGAAGTTCCGGTACTGGATGCGACCGCAATCGGAGTATCTATGTTCCGCGGAGATATCGCAACTGCAGGATCCGTCATGTTCCTGCTTGGAATTGGCGAAATCCTGGAAGAGTGGACACACAAGAAATCCGTTGGTGACCTGGCAAGAAGCATGTCACTGAACATCAGCAAAGTATGGCTTGTCAGCGACGGTCAGGAAGTATTAGTACCATTTTCATCTGTAAAGAGCGGCGATATGGTACGCATCCACATGGGAAATGTAATTCCATTTGACGGAACAGTTGTGGAAGGCGAGGCAATGGTCAACCAGGCGTCTTTGACTGGAGAGTCCGTGGCAGTACGCAAGATAGAAAATGGAGAAGTGTATGCCGGAACGGTTGTAGAAGAAGGCGAGCTTACTATACGTGTAAGAGAGGCAAATGGATCAAGTAAATTTGAGAAGATCGTGACGATGATCGAAGAATCCGAGAAACTCAAATCCGGACTGGAAAGCAAGGCAGAACATTTGGCGGATAAACTCGTTCCATACACATTGGCAGGAACAGGTCTTACCTATCTTCTTACAAGAAATGTAACAAAAGCACTGGCTGTATTGATGGTAGATTTTTCATGCGCACTGAAACTGGCCATGCCGATTTCCGTATTGTCCGCAATCCGTGAGGCAAGCAGCTACAACGTCACAGTCAAAGGCGGAAAATATCTAGAAGCAATGGCAGAAGCAGACACCATCGTATTTGACAAGACAGGAACACTGACAAAAGCACAGCCGACAGTCGTAGATGTCGTACCATTCTGCGATAAGACACCAGACGAATTGCTGAGAATCGGTGCCTGCCTGGAAGAACATTTTCCACACTCCATGGCAAAAGCAGTTGTAAATGCAGCACAGGACAAAGGGCTTATCCATGAAGAGTTCCACTCAAAAGTAGAGTACATCGTGGCACACGGCATTTCCTCCAAAATCAATGACCAAAAAGTTGTCGTTGGAAGCTATCATTTCGTATTCGAAGATGAAGAGAGCCAGATCCCAGAAGGAATGGAAGAAAAATTCCAAGAACTGCCATCCGAATACTCACATTTGTACATGGCAATCGAAGGAAAACTGGCAGCAGTCATCTGCATCGAAGACCCGCTGAGAGAAGAAGCACCACAGATCATCAAAAATCTGAAGGCAGCAGGCATCAGCAAAGTAGTCATGATGACCGGAGACAGCGACCGCACCGCAAAAGCAATCGCCAAACGAGTAGGCGTGGACGTATATTACTCGGAAGTATTGCCGGAAGACAAGGCAAACTTCGTAGAGCGGGAAAAAGCCGCCGGACGAAAAGTCATCATGATCGGAGACGGAATCAACGATTCACCGGCACTGTCCGCAGCAGACATCGGAATCGCAATCAGCGACGGCGCAGAGATTGCCCGCGAGATCGCAGACGTGACCATGAGCGGCGACGACTTGAGCGAGATCGTAACACTGAAGCTGATCAGTAATAAATTAATGAAACGAATTCACAAAAATTACCGCAACATCGTAGGATTCAACACCGCCCTCATCATACTCGGCGTCACCGGAATCCTCCAGCCAACCGTATCAGCACTACTTCATAACACATCAACCCTGTACATCAGCCTGAAAAGCATGGAGAACCTGCTGGAAGAAACCGAAGTGGAAGAATAAGAAGCGAGAGAATGTATATAGGTAGAAAAGCGCTAGTTCAGAAAGAATTGGCGCTTTCTTCGTATGTTAAAAGTGCGTAAAAGAACAAATTGTACAAAAACATTCAACAATTCCAAAAAGGGACAGGTTAGAAAAACCGAAAATCACCACAAAAAAGGAAAAGTAAAAATACACACAATTCAAAAGGGACAGGTAGAAGTCTGTTTGGGGACGGGTTTTTTTCAAAAAAACCCCGTCCCCAAACAGAAATTGACAGCTTTTGTCTATTGCAAATATTGTCAAAACATGGTAGTCTTAATCAGTAATAAAAGGTAGTCAAGAAATAAGACTAATTAAATACTATTTTTGCAGTGCATGAAATAGTGATAACGCAGATTGATAATTTTTCCACCTTGTGTACAAGTCAAAAGTATCAGGTGGTATTTGTGCTGTAAAAAATAAGTGAAATTTATATACAATACATATACAGGAGTAGAGATGAAAAAGATAGATATGCACTGTCACATACTACCTGGTATAGATGATGGATCTGCAAATCCGAAAGAGACATTAGCGATGCTACGCATGGCATTGAATCAGGACTTTGTAGGTATGATCGTAACGCCACATGGCTCAGTCCGTAATGCATCCGTAGAACGAGTGCAGGAGATTCGAACATTGTGTAAGAAGTTCAGAATTCAGGCATATCAACGACTTGGAGTCAGGCTTCCGGTATTTCCGGGACAGGAAATTATGTATTCGGTAGATACAAGACAGTTACTAAAGGAAGGAAAGCTTCTGACGCTGGCAGACAGCAGATATGTGTTATTGGAATTCCTCCCGGGGACAGCTTACTCTAAGATATTCAGCGCAGTGCGCCAGATGCAGATGGCAGGTTATGTCCCAATTTTGGCACATGTAGAAAGGTATCATGTGTTAAGAGAAGAAGGCAGACTGGAAGAGCTGGCTGATACAGGGGCAAGAATCCAGATGAATTACAGCTCTATAGATGGAGGATGGAATAATAATACAGCACAGTGGTGTAAGCGACAACTAAAAGATGGTTTGGTCCATTATCTGGGAACAGATATGCACAATAGCGGAGAACGCAGTCCACAGACAGAATACGTTGAGAAGTGGCTGAATAAGAATCTGTCTGAAGACTATGTATGGGCATTGATACAAGGCAATGCAAGAAGAATATTAGATGACCGCGGATCACACAGATCTAAAACATAAATTGTTTTAAAAAATTTTACAATTCAAAAAGGGACAGGTTAGAAATAAAAGAAACCCTTAAAAATGGGGAGGGTAAAAATACACACAATTCAAAGAGGGACAGGTAGAAGTGCCATTGGGGACGGGGTTTTTTTGAAAAAACCCCGTCCCCAGAACCCCGTCCCCAAAACCCCGTCCCCCAAGAAAGGAAATCAGATTAATGGGAAAGAATTACGACAATGATGAGATGGAAATTGACTTACTGGAGCTCTTTTATGTGCTCAAGTCGAAGATACTGGCAATCCTGGGAGTGGGACTGCTGTTCGGCTGTATTGCGTGTGCGTATGCCGGATTCTTAGTGAAGCCGCTGTACACATCTTCTTCCATGATGCTTGTACTGACCAAGGAGACGACGCTTAGTTCTCTGGCGGATCTGCAGATGGGCTCACAGCTTACCAAGGACTATTCCATCTTGATCACAAGCCGTCCGGTGCTTACAGATGTTATCGACCAGTTAGATCTGGACATGGACTATAAGCAGCTGAAGAATATGATCACAGTTACGAACCAGGACGATACACGTATTCTGCAGTTGTCTGTGGAGTATTCTGATGCCAAGCAGGCGAAGGAGATTGTAGACAAGCTGTCAGAGGTTGCTTCCGAGTATATCGGAGACAAGATGGAAGTTACACCGCCTAAGATCATTGAAAAAGGTGAGGTTCCGACTTCCAGATCGAATACAGGCGTGGCGAAGATGGCAGTGATGGGTGTGCTGGCAGGTATGATCCTGTGCGCAGGTGTGATTGTTGTCCGCACGATCATGGATGATACGATTAAGTCTGAAGAAGATATAGAAAAATATCTGGGATTATCTACACTGAGTGTAATTCCGGACAGAAAGGATTATATTAATGGATCAGGAAAGAAGAAGTCAAAGAGAAATGATGCAGGAAAACGAAAAGCAAGCTAGAACTACATATACAAATGCGCAGGCAAAAGCGGCAATGTCCCGCCGTGATAATAAGGCATCTAAGCTCCGGGTGGAGCTGACGGATCCTCGTAAAACAAATCACTTTTACGAGGAGGCGTTAAAGACGTTGAGAACAAATATCCAGTTTGCGGGAGCGGATATTAAGACGATCCTTGTGACAAGCTGCTTTCCAAATGAGGGAAAGAGTGATGTTGTCTTCCAGCTCGCAAAGGAAATGGGTATGGCCGGCAAGAAGACGGTGCTTCTGGATGCGGACATCCGAAAATCAGTCCTTGTGCAGAGATATCTTGTGGATAGTGACATGAAGGGACTGTCCCAGTACTTAAGTGGACAGGCACCGGTGCGCGATATTTTATATGGAACAAATTATGAAAATATGGACGTGATCTTTGCAGGACCGATGGCTCCGAATCCATCAGAGCTTCTGAATGGAAAAGTATTTGCAAAGTTGATGATTGAATTGAAGCAGAGATATGATTACGTTCTGATCGATACACCTCCTATGGCAAATGTGGTGGATGCTGCTATTGTTGGCAAGGTGTGTGATGGAGCAATTCTTGTAATCGAGAGTGGATTTGTGGGATATCGTGCGGCACAGAAAGCCATTAAGCAGTTGGAAAAGAGTGGAACACATATGCTTGGAGCTGTGCTGAATAAAGTTGATACAAAGAAAGAAAGATATTATTCCTATTACAGTTATGGAAGTAAGTATGGCTATGGCCAGAGCCATGAAAATGCATAGGAAAGGAATGTAAAGAACAGTATGAAGAAAAGAAAGACGAACCCGAAGGTTCAGAATACTCTGCTGTTGATTGCATGTATCGTATTATTCCTGATATTAGGTTCGCTTTTATTTTTCAATCATAAGCAGGAAGCTGCAAATAGCAGTGAGTTAAAGAAAGCGGCGCAGGAAGAGATTCAGAAGGAGAAATCAGATCAGACATGGACAGAGGATCAGAACAGCGAAGATCAAAACAGCGAAGATCAGAACAACATCAGTCAGACAGACGAGAATCAGAACAGCGAAGATCAGACAGACGAGAAACCGACGGACGAGAATCAGACAGACGGGAACTAGAACGGCGAGGACCATCAGGAAAACGCCGGGGAAGATTCGCAGCAGTTATAATCGCAGGCGCAGCTATACTTGCAGTGGCAGGGCTTGGATATGCAGGTATCCAAAAAAAGAAAGCAGCAGAAGCGGCAAGTGCGAAAGCAACAGCGGAAGCAGATGATTCCAACACCGTCACCTGGCAGGGAAAGACTTACAAATATAATCAAAATCTCAGCAACTACTTATTACTTGGGGTAGACAAGCGTACACCGGCAGAGACAAGAGTCGGAAAAGCCGATGCAGGACAGGCAGATGCCTTATTCCTGTTGTCACTGAACCGCAAGACGAAGAAAATGACGCTGATCTCGATTCCAAGAGATACGATGACAGATGTGGAAAGCTTTGACCTGGAAGGAAAAAGCCTTGGAAAATCTAAAGACCATATCAGCCTCTCCTATGGATATGGAGACGGAGGCGCCGAGAGCTGCAAACTTACACAGGAAGCGGTGTCCAATCTCTTCTATGGACTTCCAATCCAGGGTTATCTTGCCATGAACTTAGACGGGATTCCAGAGCTTACAAAAAGTGTAGGTGGTCTGACAGTAACTGTGCCAAATAACAGTCTGGAGTATGAGTATCCGGAATTTTCAGAAGGCGCAGAAGTAACACTGACCGAAGAAAATACAGAAGTTTTCTTAAGAAGCAGAGATGTAGAGGAAAGCCAGAGCGCCATCTACCGGATGGAACGCCAGAAATCATTCTTAGATGCGTTTTCAAAAAAGGCAAAAGAATGCTATGAGCAAAATGCAAAATTTGCAGCAGATCTGTTCGTGGCGATCAAACCATATACTGTCACAAATATTAGTGAAGACCGTCTGATGAAATTATTCCAGACAGCAGACGAAGGAGACGGCTACACAGAATGGACTGTTCCGGGAGAAGGAACACAAGGTCTTTCCTACGATGAATATCACGTAGATGACGATGCTCTGTATGCAAAGATTATGGAGACATTCTATCAAGAAGTAAAATAGATAAAAAAACAGATAAAAAAACAGATAAATGAGCAATAAGACGTAAGGGGCTATAGAATCATGAAGAAACGATACGTCGTAGCAGGGATACTGGCAGCAGCCGGACTGATCTGCGGAGGAATTGCATATTACCAATATTATCAGGATGCCCATGCAGGGCAGGAATATGAAAAAATAAAAGAAAAAGTCGTGACAGAAGAACCGGAAGAGACACCGAAAAGTACCGTCGAGATACCAATCGACTTCCAGACATTACAGAACATGAATCCAGACATTTATGCATGGATCAAAGTACCGGGAACTGTCATCGACTATCCAATCGCACAGAGCGAGACAGATAACACCTATTATCTGAACCACAGTGTGGAACATGATGAGAACAAAGCCGGAGCAATCTTTACCGAGGACTACAATGCGAAGACCTTCGAAGATCCGAACACCGTGATCTACGGACACGGCATGGCAAATGGCTCCATGTTCGACGGTCTGCATCAATATATGGACCGGGATTTCTTTGATCAGAACAAAGAAGTCATCATCTACATGCCGGACAAGATTTTGCACTATCAGATTTTTGCAGCATACCTGTATGACAACCGGCATCTGCTGCAAAGCTTTAACTTTGATAACAAAGACATTTACCAGGCTTACCTGGATATGGTATTCGGTATCCGGGATATGAAGTCGAATATTGATACAGCAGCGAGTGTGACTGCAGATGACAAGATCATCACACTATCCACCTGCTATGCAGGTATGGACAACCGTAGATACCTGGTACAAGCCGTACTAGTATCTATAGAACAATAATTAGGAAAAGGAGGTAAGGACCAATGAAGAAGAAACTCATCAGCCTGGCTATGCTGGTAGCAGTATTTGCAATGCAGGTTGTAGGTGTATCCGCTGCAAGTAAGACAGCAACAATGGCTGTAGTCGGAAATTCCAAAGGATATTATGAAGTAGATGCTATGGATCAGGAAGAACTGAACACAGTCGCGGCAGTTGACAAGACAGCAGCAGATCTGATTAAAGACATCAATGCCGGAACTAAGACACTGGAAGATCTTGCAAAGGCAGAATCCAGTATTGCATCAGAGATTGAAGGAAAATCTCTGGTTACAGCATTTATGGATCTTAGAAAGATCGGAGATGTAAGCAAAACTGCAGATGGAAAATACCAGGTAACATTATCTGTACCTGCACTTACAAAAGGAATGACAGACGTAAAAGTACTTCATTTTAGTACAGAGCGTAAAGTATGGGAGGTTATCACACCATCTAACGTAGACCTGGACAATAAAGAGATTACTTTTGAATTACAGGATCTGTCACCAATCGCAATTATTGCAAAAGTTGATGCTTCACAGGCAGTGACCAATACAACAGGAACATCACCAAAAACAGGTGTTGATTCCACAAACACAGTGCCATTCGCTGGCGCAGCAGTCGTTCTTTTAGGAGCGGCAGCAGTTGTAGCATTCAGAAAAAAGAATGCTTAATTGAAAATGTTAGGACTTAGGGGGAGCTGAAGTATGAAAATTATACGTCAGCTTCTCTTGGGCTTGAAAAATGAATGACACAAACGCGACAATGAAAGTGAATACACACAAACAAATTGTTTGTATTATATAAATAGTTATAAGAACTGAGATTTAGTTATAGTGAGGATTTAGGAAATGAAAAAAATTCCATTTGCAGTTGTAAAAATGGTTAATATTGTGTTGTTGATGATTCCGTTCTTAATATGCTGGACATTATATTATGAACCGAGAACCACAACAGTCGGGTCAAAGCAGGTTAGCGTACTTGTTATGATAATATTCTTTTTTATTTGTTATTATTTCGGACAAAGGTTGGATTGCTTTCGCGTATCTATCTTGCAGATTCGAGATGTCATATTTGGCGAAGTGCTGGCAGTCATGATTACAGATATTATTATGTATATCTTGATTTGGATGTTATCCATTCATCTACCAAATCTGATCCCGGGACTTATTACCTGGGGTGGGCAGTGTGCTATAGGAGCAATATGGGCATATGTTATGCATCAAAGTTATTTTTCTACACATCCGCCACTTCGAACAATCGTGATATATGACGAACGAATGGGAATGGAAAACCTTATTCATACATATGGACTTGAAAAGAGATTTAATATCAAGACGGTTTATCCAGTCGAAAGTATTATGGATAAGCTGGAAGTAATGGAAGAATTTGATGCCGCATTTTTGTGTGGGATACATTCTCGCGAAAGAAATATAATACTAAAACATTGTATCAATCATAAGATCAAACTTTTTATGATTCCGAGAATTGCAGATGTTATGATGCGTGGATCAGAACAGATACATATGTTACACTTACCAATTTTGAAAATTCAGAGATATAAGCCATCGATAGAATATCAAATTATTAAAAGAACCATGGATATTGTAGTATCAGGAATTGCAACGATTGTATTATCTCCATTATTCTTAATTACGGCAATTGCTGTGAAGTCAGATGGAGGTCCGGCATTTTATAAGCAAAAGAGACTTACAAAAGATGGAAAAGAATTTGAAATTCTGAAGTTTCGCAGTATGCGAGTTGACGCAGAAAAATATAGCGGAGCAGTTCTATCAGCGGGAGAAAATGATCCAAGAATTACAAAGGTTGGACGAATTATTCGTGCATGCAGACTGGATGAACTTCCACAGCTTCTTAATATATTAAAAGGTGATATGAGTTTGGTGGGACCTCGTCCGGAGAGGCCGGAACTTCAAAAAGAGATTGAAAAAGAAGTGCCGGAATTCGGCCTTCGTCTTCAGACAAAGGCAGGACTTACTGGTTATGCACAGGTATATGGAAAGTACAATACAACTTTCTATGACAAGTTATTGATGGATCTGATGTATATCTCCAAGCCAAGCATTTTGGAAGACCTTACAATTATGCTTGCAACAGTGAAGATACTGACAAGCAAGGAAAGTACCGAAGGTGTTGGTGAAGGGAAAGATAAGTTAGAATTGCGGGAAAGTAAGTAAAGCTATGGAAAAAGAAAGCTGGTATGTGATACAGACATTAGCTGATCATGAATCTCGGATAAAGCTTATGTGTGAAGAACATATTCGTAAAGATATTAAAAAAATGCGTTATGCCGATATATGAAGAAAAAACGATTCAATGGGGCTGTAAAACTGGGAAATTAGTACAAAAGATTGACAAATAAGTAAAAAATGATATTATGTATAAATGGTGATTTGTTTTTTGAGATAAAAATCGGTAAAAAAAATCGTCGCATTGTCGCGTTTTTTTGAATTTGGTATTATAAAGCTGACTGCTAATTTGCCTATACAAAGACGAAGTGGCGAAGCTTGCTTAAAATGGGATAGGAAAAAGTAAAGATGATAAAAATCCTGTTTATGCCTGAAAGTACCGAGGGGATTTCTGAGGGTCAAACCACTGTAATGAGTGGAGATAAGTAGTAAGAAGCTGAGACGGTGAATTTTCCCAAAAGCAGACGATAAGAATCAATCGAATCAGGGAAAAATCATGTTATTGATAGTGCGAAAAAGATACAGTTTGATGGCACTAGTACAAATCCGCAACAAGAAACCTAGTTGGAGAAAGGAACTTTATATGCCAATGTTTTCAGTGATTGTTCCACTTTATAATAAGGAACAGTACATAAAAAAAACTGTAAGTTGTGTGCTTGCCCAAATAATTACCGATTTTGAACTGATCATTGTTGATGATGGCTCAACGGATAATGGCCCACGATATGTGAGCGAGATACAGGACGAGAGAATCCGAATGGTTAGTCAGGGCAATGCAGGAGTTTCGACTGCGCGAAATCATGGGATACGGGAGGCCAAAGGAAAATATATTTGTTTCTTGGATGCGGATGATACATGGAACGTAGATTTCTTGCAAACAGCGAAAGAACTGTTTGATGAGTTTCCAGATGCAGGAATGGTTTGCCCTTCTTATCAGGTGGCGTATGGAAATAAGGTGGTTCATCCTGTTTGGAAGAGCGTAGACATGAAAAAAGATAGCTATGTTGAAGATTTCTATGAGATGGCAACAGCGTCTTTTTGGATTTGCAATAGCTCCTGTGCAGCAGTCAAACGTGAAGTGATACAAAGGATGGAACGTTGGTTTCCAGAAGGCGAAACGGTTTACGAGGACTTTGACTTCTGGATTCGGCTGGGAAGCCTTTGCAAGGTGGCACATAGTAATAAAATCTGTGCAACCTATCAACGTGAAACTGCTACTAATGCCAGAAAAACACATGAGCATAAAACAGTGTACTCGGTTAGTTATATGAGGACGCTAGATAGTCTTTTTAACAGCGATAGCCTAACAATAGAGCAGAAAAAGTGGATTAAAGAAATTAAAGACAGACGTATGGTTCCATTCGTTTTCTCACTGCTTTTGGCAGGAGAAAAAAAGAAGGCAAAACAGGTGCTGAAGGATTGGAAGCCTTGTAATACTTATAAGAAATATAAAATGGGTCTAAATGCTTGCTGTTGTATTCCCAATAGGGGACTGGAAATAGTACAGTCGATTAGAATGAAAGTTTTTTAAAATCTTTAAGGGGTGAGTGGGAAGAATTATGCGAGAAAATGAAATGGTGGATATTTCGATTATCCTTGTGAATTACAAAAATGTCGACTTAACAGAAAAATGTATTGTTTCTTTGCTGAACTCGAAAACCGAGGCGTCGTTTGAGATTATCGTAGTCGATAATGACTCTAGGGATGGCAGTGCAGAGATACTGAGAGATAAATTCCCGCACGTTGTGATAAAGGATAGTGGGAAAAACGGTGGATTCGCATATGGAAACAATGTCGGAGTGCGGATGGCTCGAGGGAAATACCTACTGCTTTTGAACAACGATACTGAAGTGAACAATGGAATGCTGGATGCTTTGTACCGTTATGCTGAAAAGAACCCGGATGTAGGAATCCTTGGCTGTAGAGCATTGGACAGGAATGGTATGGAATTGCCCATTGCACATCGGTATGAGAGTTTGAAGCGTATCATGCTTCAGTCCTACGTCAAACCGGTTATGGAGAAAATGGGGCTTCAGCGCAGGCTGGTGAAGGCTGTCGAGCATAAGAAGGAGGGAGAAAAGGCGTTTACTCTGGCGCAGTGGATCACAGGATCAGCTATGTTTATCCGACGCGATTTGTACTATCAGATAAATGGTCTGGACGAAAACTTTTTTATGTATATGGAAGATGAGGATCTTTGCCACCGCATGAATGACAGGGGGTATAGCGTTGGCGTTATTCCGTATATGGGATATGTCCATTATTGTGGTGGCAGCACCATACAGTCGTATTTCCTGACAAAAGAATATGTGAAAAGTCGCTTGATCTTTTTTATGCGCTATGAGCCGGATAAATTTACGAAGATAAAAAAACAGCTGTACCGGCAGATAGCAGTTGTGAATCCGGATATTTCTGGGGCTGAGACGGAAAAAATGAAGCGTGAACTGGATGAGTTTGTGCGGAATAAGTTGTCCGTGGCTGTAAAGAACGTAATAGGAGTAAAACAATAATTATGTCGGGAACTATGATTTTTGCTGCAGGATGTGGACTTCTTATTGGACTTATTCTGCTCTTTAAGCTTGATATATGTTACTTTCCGGTGCTTTTTTTTGCAATTAAGTTCGCGACAGCAAGAATTATGGATTTTGATCGTGTCAGAAACAGCGTGATGTTTCAGATGCTGGTCATTACAGTTCTTCTTGTTGTCATTATTACCCGGAATAACGGAAAATTGAAAATCGGCGATAAATTGTTTTTTAGGTTTATACCGGCGCTGATCATATACTTGATATTTTATTCTATGGTCGGTGTACTAAATGGACATGCAGTATTTCAGATATTTATTGATTGCTACAAGTATCTGGAAATAATTGTGTACTATGTGTTATTTCGTGCTTCGTGGAAAAACAATAACGACGTATTCCAAGGCATTAAAGCGTTTGCAGCCTTGATGATAGGTTTGGGCGTTGTAGAGATATTCATTACTACTCGCGGTGGTGTGGGATTGAATCTTATCATGAGCCTTTTTCCGATGGTCTTGATTCTTTCCCTTTATGATTATCTGCCCTATTCAAAATCTATCCTGCTTGCGTCGTTCTTTGTTGTTGCAAGTTGCCAGACGAGAACTTATATCGTTGGCTTCGTGCTGGGATTCATGGTGCTTCTATTCTTGTTACCTGTCCGAAAGCGAGAACCGCTTCTTTCGTTCACGTTTTTAGTGAGTATTGCTGCTGTTGTAGCGATTGGTGTATTTGGAAGCCAATTTATCGGGAAAACGCTGGCACGTTTTGCAGAGCTGTCAGAGGGCTTTGAAGAAAGTGGTGGATATCGGATCTATGATTATAGAGAGGCGTTCAACCGCTTCCTGGATCATCCTCTTTTGGGAAATGGATTTGGCTACTTGAAGAAAACCTTTATTTTTAAAATGGGTTGGATCGAATGGGGAGACTTTGTCCACTGTCTGTATCTGGAGATATTGTTTAAAGTTGGTATAAGCGGAGTGCTGTGCCTGTTGGTGATATTTGAAAAGTTTATCAAGAGGATATGGAGATATCTCAAATGGTTCAAAGAACAGGATGACTTTATGTTCTCAATCTGTTGCGGTGCTTTTTGCTCTTTTATCGCATGGCTTTTTACTTATACTTTTGCACCACTGGCGACAATTGGATCAATGTTTTTCGGGCCACTGATTGCCAGCATTGCAATCAGTAATTATTATGAGGAAAAGAGGCAGATAAAGCATGAATGAAAATGAAAATAAAAATGGCCATTCAAAGGATCTCATCTATGTGTCCAGTATTCCGTGGGATTTCTCGTGGCATCGCCAGCAAGAGATGATGTCGTATTTGGCAGAACACGGATTCCGAGTTTTGTTTGTTGAACCATGCTCGAAAAAGCACCCGTTTCAAAAACTGCTTCGGCAAGTAAAAGAGAACGTCTGGAGGTTGCGTCCTTGCGGTTTGCCATATGAGCGATGCCTAAAAACAGTGAATTGTCTCAATGCAAAATTGTCGCGCACAGATATCCGAGAAACTGCTGGCAGACTGCATTTTCGAGCACCGATTATCTGGCTGGATCGAGTGCATGGATTTGATTTTAAATACTTCCAGAAAAACAGTTTTGTGGTATATGATCTGGTTGATGAAATTCTGGCGTTTGGGCGTGTTCGGAACAACCGAATGCTTCTTGAATTGGAAAATCAGGTGCTGAAAAGAGCAGATATTCTTTTGTCCTCATCTCAAACGTTGATGGAACGAAAAATAAAGCAGAGTGGCAGAGAAGGAAAGTCACTCTTTCTGCCCAACGGAGTGGAATGTTCGCGGTTTTCAATTGAAGCGAAGAAAGTTACTAAACAGAACCCTACGATTGGCTTTATTGGCCACATCTCAAAGAGAAGTATTAATTACAATTTGGTGCAGTCAGTTGCAGCTGCAAGACCGGATTGGACGTTACTTTTTGTAGGGCCAGGGACGGAAGAAGATAAAAATGCGCTAAAAGAAGGATACCCCAATATTGTGATACAAGATTCTGTGTCTGGGACTGAAGTTCCGAGGGTTATCCGGGAATTTGACATAGGTATGATTCCTTATAATACAGAAAAGGAAGATATGGATTATGTTTTTCCAAGAAAAGCATGCGAGTATTTGGCATCTGGAAAACCTGTAATTAGCACAAGATTGAGAGAGATTGCTGTTCTGGAACCGTATGTATCTATTGCAGATGATGCTGATTCATTTGTTGACCAGGTTGAAAGGATACTAAGAACGAATGTAGCAGCAGAACAAAGAAGGGAATTTTGCGGACAATTCGATTGGAACTGTTTGATGAAAAACATGATTGATTCAATATTCACCGTTGGAGAGAGAAATGAATAATATTGCATTGATAATCTTAAATTATAATTCATCCAAATTGACAAAAAGTTTGGCGAAGCATCTTTTGGAATTTGGCAAGGAATTCCACATAATTGTTGTTGACAATTGTTCTACCGATGAGTCCTATAGGATACTTTATGACTCTTTTCGGAACACTCTCAATGTGGATGTGATAAAAACAGAAAGCAATAAAGGCTACAGCGCAGGAAATAATTTTGGATTTAAATACGCAATCAATAAGTACGGCGTAGATACAGTGGGTGTTATGAATCCGGACGTGTGGATTAAAGATTGCTCTGTAATCGAAAACTTGTATGAAAAGTTACATCATGATGAAAAGTATGCAGTAATAGGCGGTGCGACTTTAAATGCAGATGGAGAATTTTATAAAGGAGCAGTCGGTTGGAATATTCCCAGCAATAAAGAACTGATTACAAACTTCTTAATTAACAATGGAAAACTGACTTCGGAACCACAGTTTGAAACTATCGAGGAAAATCTTGTAAAAGTCGATTGTGTAGTTGGGTGCTTTTTTTTAATAAAAACATCCGTACTAAAACAAATCGGATTTCTTGATGAAAGTGTTTTTCTGTATAATGAGGAAAACTTGCTGGGAATCAAGTGCAAAGAACACGGACTGATAGAGGTGGTTGCAATAGATCAATTCTATTTTCATAATCACAACTACGCATCATTGAGGACAGAATCTCTTCATGCGAAGTTCCGTAGGCTAAACGCAATGTACCAATCAAGAAAGTATCTTTGCGATAAATATTATCCACGATATTTACGTTTTTTCCTGTTAGCAGCGAACATAGAAAACCATTGCCTGGCAATATTGTCGTATATAAAACATCGTATTAGGAGGAATAAATAAGTGAATATTGGGATTATGGGTGCTCCAATTGATAACGGAAATTTAGGTTGTATGGCATTAACGTACTCCTTGTTGAGTTCTTTGGAAGATATTGCTAAGGAGACCGGAGATGACTTTAACTACTTCATTTTTGATGGAACAAATAATCAAAATAAAATCAACGAGTTATCTGACAACCTTAGAATTCCGTGTGAACGAATTCACAGCATGAGACCTGGGTATCTTGTTTTTAATAGAACGAAGGCATTTCTGCGTAAAGTTCCACAAGATATCAAATTGTTATATGGAATTCTAAAGTGTGACTGTGTAATTGATGTGACTGTTGGTGACAGTTTTACAGATATTTACGGAGAAGAAGTTTTTCAACAGCGGACAAACACAAAACTGTTATTATCTTGGATGCACAAGCCTTATATCTTGGCGCCGCAGACCTATGGCCCGTATGGAAAGCAGAGCGAGAAAAAAGCGGGTGTGGCCATGAGGGGGGCAGATATAGTTATGGCAAGAGATGCGCTTTCACTTAAAGTGGCTCAAAATCTTTCAAAGAGAGAAATTCTTTTGATTGATGATTTGGCCTTCCAGTTACCATTTGAGAAGCAAAAAAAACATGACGAAAATTCAATTGTAGTGGGAATAAACGTTTCTGGATTACTGTGGTCAAAAAAAAGTGAAAGAACAACATCAAATTTTGAAATTGAAGTTGATTATGATGAGTATATTCTTGAAATTTGCCGTTATCTAAGTAGCAATACGCAGTATAAGGCCTACTTTATTCCTCACGTGGAGATAGACCATGAAATACACAGTCTGCTACATAAGAAGTTTCCTCAAATTGAAGTGATTCCTCCGTTTGCAAACCCAATTGAAGCAAAAAGTTTTATATCCAGACTAGATATTTTTATCGGGGCACGAATGCATGGCACGATAGCAGCATTTAGCAGTGGTGTTGCATGTATTCCGACGGGATATAGCAGAAAATTTGTTGGATTATTCGAAACATTGGGGTATTTTCGAACTATTGATTTACAGAAAATGTCAACTACACAGGCGATTGAATGTACATTGAGTGAAATTGCTGCATATAGGCAACTTCAAGATGAAGGTGCGGAGTGTATGAAAGGAGTAGAAGAGCGAAAAAGTCTGTTCCGTAAGACAGTGAAAAAATGGATTGAAGGAATAAGGCAGAACGAAGCCAAAAGCACGAGAGAGGAAGAGTGAAATGAGTATGGTAGGGGAATTGAGAAGAAAAGTTGTTAAGTATCTGGAGAATGGAATAATATCACGGGAAGGTGGAGAAGCAACATCGACATATTTGCGAAAAATAACACGTGAGAGAAATAATGTGGAGGTGGGATTATACTCATACGGTGGAGTATTTGAAAAGGGCTTCAATCTTGGCGGTCGCGTTATTGTTGGAAGATATTCTTCGATTGGCTCAAACGTGCGTTATTTTGGGGGCAATCATCCCATAGTACATTTTTCAACCTCTCCGTTTTTTTATAGGCAGGAATGGGTCGATAAAGTGGGGGGGGGTAAAGGTTCAAGACATTGAACGCTTTACTCTGCAAATCGGAAATGACTGTTGGATTGGCGGAAACGTTTTAATAACGTGTGGCTGTCACAAAATCGGTAATGGAGCGATTATTGGAGCTGGTTCAGTTGTGACACATGATGTAGAGCCGTATAGCATTGTTGCAGGAAATCCTGCCAAGGTAATTAGAAAAAGATTTTCAGATGAAGAAATCGATGCACTGGAGAAGTCTAAATGGTTTGACCTGACACCGGAAAAGCTACTGAAGTTATATCAATTTAAGGATAAACCGGTGCAATTTGCAAACGGCTGTATGGAAATCTTTGAAAAGGAGTGAAAATGTATGAAATATTGTTATACAGATGAACGTAATGCACAAATCGTTATTTCCTTGATGAAAGCGCATAACATTCGAAAGATTATTGCTAGTCCAGGGACAACGAACATCTGCTTGGTTGCGAGTATGCAGCAAGATCCATATTTTGAAATCTATTCAGCACCTGAGGAGAGATCTGCGGGTTATATGGCGTGTGGACTTGCCGTTGAGAGTGGAGAGCCCGTTGCGCTTTCTTGTACCGGAGCCACAGCATCTAGGAACTATATGCCGGCATTAACTGAGGCATATTACAGAAAGTTGCCTATTTTGGCAATTACTTCCTCTCGGAGAAGTACGCGAATTGGTCATAATTTTGACCAAGTGACTGATAGAACTCAACTTCCAAGAGATGTTGCTAGATTAAGCGTCCAAATGCCGGTGATTACGGATGTGGAAAGTGAGTGGGGGTGTATTATTGCGGCCAATAAAGCGATGCTAGAGTTAAGGCATCATGGAGGGGGACCGGTACATATTAACTTGGAAACAACGTACAGTCGAAACTATGAGGTAGAAGAACTTCCACCGGTTCGTGCAATCTATAGAATCTCACACGGAGACCAGTTTCCGAAAGTTGAGGGCGCAAAAATCGGAATTTTAGTGGGTACGCATGCTGTGTGGTCGGATGAATTAACGAAAAAGATCGAGGATTTCTGTGAAATATATAATGCAGTCGTGATATGTGACCATACGAGCAATTATAAAGGGAAATATAAGGTTTCCGGAAATTTGATGGGAATTCAACGGTATAACGAGTCAATCATTAAAAGTCTGGACTTGATGATCTATTTGGGCGATATTTTGGCACTCCCGTATGCTATTTCACCACAAAGCGTTTGGCGTGTGAATCCTGATGGAGAGCTGCGAGATCCGTTCCGCAAATTGAGATATATTTTTGAAATGACTGAGGATGCATTCTTCGGATTTTATACGTCTGGTGAGAAGAAGAAAAAAGTGTGTTCCTTTTATAGAGCGTGTGAGCAGGAAAATAAAATATTGAGAGATAATCTTGAGCATATTATTAAGAAACTTCCGTTTTCGAACGCATGGATTGCTTCTCAGACTGCGCCCAAACTTCCAGTAAACTCTGAGATTCATTTTGGTATACAAAATTCTTTGAGATTTTGGAATTTCTTTCAATTACCAGAAACGATTCAGGGCTATTCTAACACGGGGGGATTTGGAATTGATGGATCAATGTCAACCACGATTGGGGCGTCCTTGGTTAATTACAACAAAATCTATTTTTGTGTGTTGGGAGATTTGGCATTCTTTTACGACCTTAATTCTTTAGGGAATCGCCATCTAGGAAACAATGTTCGCATTATTCTGGTGAATAATGGTAAAGGGACGGAATTCAAACTTTCAGGAAATCCTGGCTCAATGTTTGGAGAAGATACAGACCGTTATATTGCTGCTGGTGGGCACTATGGAAGACAGTCGAAAACCCTAGTGAAACATTATGCTGAAGATATGGGAATGGAGTATTTATCTGCATCTTCAAAAGAAATGTACCTTCATGAATTGGAGAAACTTGTAAATCCTGAAATCGGAAATCGTCCGATGCTACTTGAAGTTTTTACAGATAGCATAGATGAGGATGCAGCATTGACAATGTTGCAAGATTGCCTTGTAGACGAGAAACTTCGAACGAGAAGGTTGGCCGGAAGCGCAGTAAAAAATGTTTTAGGAGAAAAAAGATTTCAAAGCATAAAAAAAATTTTGAACAAAGGGTGAGGTATCATGAATAAAAGAGTGTTGCTTCTCGGCGGAACGGGAGCGATGGGGAACCATCTGGCTGATGATCTTCGAAAAAATGGAGAGAGTGTTGTTGTAACTACAAGGAGTTCAAGAAAATCAAACGATGAAATCAGATATCTTCAAGGAAATGCACATGATATTGACTTTCTGAAACGAATCATCAAAGAGGAGGATTACGAGTGCATTGTTGATTTTATGAGCTATAGCACAAAGGAGTTTCGAGAAAGACGGGATTTGTTGCTGAATGCGACAGAACAGTATGTTTTTTTAAGTTCCAGCCGTGTGTATGCCGAATCGAAAACGCCGCTCCAAGAAACATCTGCGAGACTGTTGGATTGTTGTACGGATAAGCAATACCTAAAAACAGATGAATACGCACTGGCAAAGGCGCGTCAGGAAAATCTACTATTTGAATCAAAAACAAAAAATTGGACCATTATTCGTCCGTATATTACATACAGCAATATACGCCTCCAGTTGGGAGTTTATGAAAAGGAAAAATGGCTTTATCGAGCATTAAATGGGCGCCCTATTGTTTTTTCAAAGGATGTGGCTTCTAAAAGCACATCATTGACCTATGGTGGAGATGTTGCACGAGTTATGACAAAATTAATTGGTAATAAAAAGGCTACGGGTGAGGCGTTTCATATTGTCTCTCCGGAAAACATTCGTTGGAACGATGTATTGAACATTTATGTAGATGCCTTGACAGAAATAAGAGGAACTCGCCCGATAGTAGAACTGACAGAGAGCGCAATTGTTCCTGAAGAAGCGAAGTATCAGTATCAATATGATCGACTTTTCAATCGAACATTCGATTCTGGAAAAGTGGAAAAGGTGATTGGGGAGGTGCCAACATATATAAAGCCTAAGGAAGGGCTTACTCGCTGTGTGCGAGAATTCATTTTGGAATTTGAAAGCTTTCGGACAATTGATTGGAGAATGGAAGCAGCCTTTGATAGAAGAACGGCATCGAGGACGTCGGTATCAGAAATTCAAGGCAAAAGAGATCGGTTAAGATATCTTGGATATCGATATGCTCCGACAATTATGAATGTTATCAAAAGTATGGTATAGGAACTTTGCAAAGAGAACAAACTGTCAGGTAGTGTATCTCAATCATAATTGAAGTAGAAAGAATAGAATATGAATTTATATATAAATCGAAAAGGTAACACAAAACAGAACTGACATCAAGGAATGGAGGGATATTGTGCAGAAAAATGCACTAAAAAGCGCAAGCACATATTATTTAATTGGTACTTTATTTAATAAGGGATTTGCATTCTTAACGGTTCCAATATTTACACGAATACTTTCGACTGCAGACTACGGTGTAGTCACGACATACGATTCGTGGATTGGCATATCATCTGTGGTAATTGGTTTTGCGATATACATGGGGATTCGGTCATCATTTGTGGATTATCCGGAAAAGGTAGACGATTTTCTGTCTGTTTGTGTGACATTTACTTTGATGTGTGGCATCATTTTGATTTTTGCAGTTGGCGTTGTATTGATTCTGTTTCAGAGCAGAATTAACTACACACTTGTCTTTTTGTGCTTGCTCCAAGGACTGGCAACAGCAATTGTACAGGATTATTCTACGTATCTGATGATGAGACTTGATTATAAATTCAGAACGATGCTTATGGTTGTTCCTAATTTGCTGTCCTCCGTGATAGCTGTTGTGGCGATTCTCTTTATTCTCAAGACAAAACTATACATGGGAAAAATCGTGCCGATGGCGCTGGTGAACATTGGAATGGCGTCGCTTCTTTTGGTATTGACCTATCGAAAAAGCAAGATGTTGTTCAATAAAAAGTATCTAAATTACGCATTGAAAATATCGGCACCGCTTGTTCTACATGGGATAGCACTGAATATCCTTTCTCAGTCGGATCGTACAATGATTACAGTTTTAGGAGATGCGTCCCAAACCGGGATTTATAGTCTAATCTATAATTTCGGCATGATTGCGGTTGTGATTACAACTGCACTTGAAGGCATCTGGGTGCCGTGGTTTTATAATAAGCTAAAAGAAAACGCAGCTACTGAGATTAATTGTATTGCAAAAGACTACGTGCACCTTATGACATATTTGCTGATTGGTGTCATAGCAATTGGACCGGAGATAGTCAAATTTTTGGCATCGAATCAGTACTGGGAAGGTATAAAGATTATCCCTCCGATTGTTCTGTCAAATTTCATGATCTTTGTTTATACACTTTATGTGAATATTGAACATTATCACGGAAAAACGGTATTTATAACTTTGAATACGTTTGTTGCAGCTGGAAGCAATTTGATCCTCAACTACTTCTTTATACCGAAATTTGGATACGTTGCGGCGGCTTATACAACACTGCTTTCGTATTCGATTGCGTTTGCTTTTCACGCTAGGTATGCAAAAAGGTTAGAACCAGAGCTGTTTCCCATTCAGATGTTTATTGCCTCGTTTCTACAGCTGGCGGTTACCGTGATAACATTCTATTTTTTTAGAGATGTTTGGTATGTGCGGTTTGTGGCAGTACTTTTATTCGAGCTTTGCATGTTGCGCAAGGAGCGAGATAGAATTGCTTTTTATGTTCCATCAATAAAAGAAAATGGAAGGATACGGTTCTGTAGTAAAAATTAAAAGTTAAGAAAAAACGGAACCCCACTTTGAGCAATCTTGATTCCAATTAGGTGAATGTACTTCTGTCCAGGAAAGCGAGTTACATCATTCGGGACTATACAAATGTAGTTAAGGAATATGAAAGGATCAGCTCCCGGTACAGATCATATGAAGGGGGCAGACCCCGGTAAAAAACGGTAAACTTTGTAAGCAGAAAATATTCTGAAATTTTTATTAAATTGAAAGCGTGAGATAAGATAGCGTAAATTTACTGTAGGAATTAAATAGGCAGAATTCACCTGTGAATTGATTCAGATTTCATTAACTGCATTCATTTTAATGATATTGGGGTCAAAAGCCCCTGCTATAGTACCTTGAAAAGTTCATAGATTTTGTAGTAAATGCATACCTAAATGGTTCACTTGCTGTATAATAGAAATATCTAAGGAAAGAAAGTAATCTCTATGTCATTCAAAGAAAATGCATACCAGCAAATGTCATTTACGGATGGTTTCTCTGGATTAACTGCCAGAGAACAAAAAGCACTGGAAAAATCCTGGGCAAAGGTCTTTGCCGATAAAATATTTCCTGCCATTGATGAAAAGCGTTTTTCAGGCTTATACAGTGATAAGGCATCCAGACTGAATACTCCGGTCAATGTGATTGTTGGTGCTCTCATTATCAAAGAGCTTTTTGATTATTCCGATGACGAGATGGTTGAAAATCTTATGCTGGATTTTCGAATTCAGTATGCTCTGCATACAACAAGTTTTGAAGAACAGCCTTTGAGTGACAAGACTTTAAGCCGTTTCCGCAAGTGTTGTTATGATTATGAAACACTTTACAACAAAGATCTCTACCATGATTGTGTGAAAGATTTAAGTGCTTCCATTGCAAAGCTGATGGGAATCAGTGGGAAAGTCAGACGTATGGATTCCATGATGATTGAATCCAACATCCGCAAACTCAGATGTATGGAACTGATATACACGTGCATCGCGAAGTTATCGATGTATGTGAACAGAATCAATGGTTCCGCTCTGTCTGACGATTTAAAACACTATATCAATCCTAACGATTTTAACAGAGTGATTTATCATCAGCGAAGTACCGATGCAGATGATTATATAAAGCAACTCTTAACAGATGCAGAGAAACTTCTTGCCTTGTGTGAGTCTGATTACAATGATTCAACAGAGTATGATCTGTTTGTTAGATGCCTGTCAGAGCAGACCATTGTTGAAAATGAAAAGCGCAGACTTCGTACAAAAGAAGACGGTGGCATGAAATCATCCATGATGCAGAATCCTTCTGATCCGGAAGCTACATTCCGAAGCAAGGCAGGAAAAGAGCATCGGGGATATGTAGCCAATCTTGAGGAATCCGTTGGAGCCAATGGTTCTGTTGTAACAGAGTACCAGTATGAGCAAAACAACCACGGTGACAGTCAGTTTATCCAGGAGCACCTTGGAACAGATGAGTAAACAGGCTGAACGGGCTGTTATAGTCGCAGATGGAGCATACAGCGGAACAGAAAACACACAACTTGCAGCTGATAAAAACGTAGAACTGATTACCACAAGCCTGACAGGGAAACCAGCTCCAGATATCCTTGCTGATTTTGAATTCAACGAAGAGGGAACAAAAGTCCTCTGATGTCCAGCCAGCTATTCACCGAAAAGCTGCTCTTATATGAAACAAAGCAATCAGTGTACCGTTTCCTTTCTACATGAGCAGTGTGCTAACTGTCCGTATCAGGATCAATGCAAGCCGAAGATTTTTAAGCGGGTTGCAAAAATAGTAACATCCAAAACAGCGCATGAACGTGCAAAAATCCAGAGGAACATGAACTGCGAAGAATTCAAAAATTATGCAAGGCTCCGTAATGGAGTGGAAACTGTTCCGTCAAATATCCGAAAGAATTACCATTTGGAAAAGATGCCTCGTGGAAAACAGCGTGGCAAGTTCTTTTTTGGTTCCAAAATAGCAGCGCTGAATTTCCGAAAACTCTTCAATTACGTGAAGGGTCTGGGAAATTATGCCCAAAATCCGGTACTTGCATAAAGCAAGGGAGGGAATACTCTACATATCCCTCAAAAAGTCTGGCGATATACTACAAAATATGAATTTTTCAAGGTACTATAGGAATCGGGGTAAATTTATTTAGGCTTTTGACCCCGACATCATTTTAATTCATTTATACTATTTTTACAAACCCCAAATATGATTCCTTAGGGCTGAAATCTTTTTTATTTGTAGATACGGAATAGAGTAAACTGGAACATCCGCCAAGTTACCTAACCGCTGTTTGTTTTTATTTTCCATAATTATCATTTCTGATGTTGAGTATATAACATCTTCTGCACCAGTGGCCATTGGCATTTCTTGCGCTTGATATCTCACAAGATCTAGGATGTTCCCGCCGTTCTTTTTATACACTCTAAGTCGTGCCATCTTATTACAACCGACCTTGCTCCACCCTAATGGTCTAGAACTCATTCTATTCGAGAAAATGTGACTAACATACCCCTCTGCGCTACACTGGATATTTGTATCTTTCCCTTTCATGGATGCCTGAATTCCTGTCCAGTTACTTAGTATATATCCCTTTGAAATCTCTACAGCCCTTTTCTTAGTATTTTCTTCTTGTATCGTAATTGGAAACAATGCGGTGCGTGAGCGCATCTACGATATGGCAAAAAGCCTCGGATATCGTTTTCCCAATGTGCTTAGTCCGAGTGCTTATATCAGTCCATATGCGAAGCTAGGCTGTGGGTGTGTCGTTTTGAATAACGTAGTTGTGCAGAACGGATCCAGAACGGATCGACAGTCGGAAATGGCGTACTGCTTAATCCGAGTGTGGAGATTCACCATGATTGTTCGGTTGGTGATTACGACTTGATTTACACAAACTCGGTCGTTCGCACCTATGCGAAGGTTGGCAAGTGCTTCCGAATCGGAAGTAACGTAACAATTTGCATTAATGCTATTGTGTCGGACGGAGCGGATATTCCTGATTGCACAGCGGTACATCAGGAGGGGAACAAATGAATATTCTGGTAACAGGTACCAAGGGGATGGTAGGAACTGCCCTGTGCGACAACCTGAAAAACATCCGAGATGGGAAAAATAAGACCCGCCCGGCACTGGATATTAAAGAAATCTATGAACTTCAGAAGTTCACACGGCTATTCTAAGAGGTTGCTATATAGTTTATGACGGAAATAAAATGAATATAAAATTAAGAAATGAACTTATCAAAAATACACCACATTGCAATCATTGTGTCAGACTACGAAGCTGCCAAGGATTTTTATGTAAACAGGCTGGGATTCTCTGTTATCAGGGGAAATTTTTGCCAAGAGCGTAAAGACTGGAAGCTGGATCTGCGTGTTAATGAACACACAGAGCTGGAGATCTTTGCAGAAGAGAATCCGCCGAAGCGTGTGAACTGTCCAGAGGCCTGTGGGCTGCATCACCTTGCATTTTGTGTTGATAGCGTGGAGCAGACGGTGTAAGAGCTGACAGAGGTAGGAATCGAATGTGAGCCAATTCGAGTTGATGATTATACCGGCAAGAAGATGACTTCCTTCCATGCCCCAGACGGACTGCTACTGGAACTGCATGAGTAAGATGAAGAAGAGAAAGGGTGTTACTGTTGTGTACCTGTGACACACAAGGATACATTAGGGGAAAATGTTGATCTGTTGCAAGAGTTAACGAACAACCTTGATGATGCCAAAGATGCCGGAAGGATCTTTTACAAAGAAGTTGTATTCTTTATATTTGACTTATCTGCTTTCAGATAAATTTAAGTATGCATTGAAAATGAATGTGGATAACCGTGAATAATTTAGGTTTAGGTATTCCTGTACCAGATTATGTAGATGAGAACGTATCTGATAAAGTTGTTAAAATCATACAGAGCTATGCAGGTGTAGTTAATAAGATGGTGCGGAGAAAATACTAATGATATAACAAAGAATGAAAGATATAAAAAAGATAATGCTGATAAGTTTTCTTGTCCTGTTTATTGTGGTTTCGCTCATAGCGGTGATGCCGGATAAGGTAGCTAATCATGATTTGGGTGTGATGGCAGCAGAACTGAAAATATCAGAATCTGTGGATGGTGCTATGACTAATACTAGTTATGTGAATAGTGATGGTGTGCTTACAGATGCTATTGATATGGGCTATGCTACGGTGCAGAGAACGAGGAATACTGACGGAAAAATCATAAAAGAACTTTACTTTGAAGCAGATGGAAATCCAGTCAAAAGGTATAATGAATATTATGGAATTGCGTATGAGTATGAGGATAATATGGTTAAAATCACATATCTTAATGCTGACGGAGTTCACCCGATAACACTGACAACTGGATATTCGATAATCGTACGCACATTGAATGATGCCGGTAAGGCGGTAGATGAGCATTATTACAATTCCAAGATGCAGCCAGCTTCCTGCAATGGCTATTATGGCCTTTATAGGGGTTATAATTCCGATGGTCAGAACATTCAGGAAGTCTATTTGGACAGAAATGGTCAGATTGTATATTGTGCATCTGGATATGCTATAAAAATGTACGACAGAGATTCATCTGATCTGGTAGCAGCAGAATATTATTATGACAGACAGAAGAAGCCAACAACATCTACTCTTGGACAATACGGAGAGAAGTATCAGCGCAATGAAAATGGTCAAATCACCCAGATTATTTATCTTGGTGTAGATGGAAATCCGGCACCGACTCAGGCAGGATATACGATGTTGAGGCGTAGCTATTACCGCGATGGAACGGCTAAGACAGATATGTATTTTGATAGAAAAGGTAATTCAATAGCTCTGTCTAAGGGGCAATATGGAATCAGGCGCAGTGGTAAGATTAACCTGTTACTTGATAAGAACGGTCACATTATGCTTTGCGTAGATAATATTTTAAACAGCTTTCCATTTATGGTGATTGCATTTGGAATAATAGCATGTGCACTTGCATTGATTTTACCAAGGAAATCAAGCATTATATTAACAACGATTGAACAAAATCGCTGCGCGATGGCCTGCCAAGACTGTGGCGCAGTTTTATTTTTATTAAAAAAGCAGTGGAATTACTTTTCATAATCCGTTATTGTTAAGTTACCACACGAAACAACTGAACTAAGAAAGCTCCA
>ENA-OWPB01000972-OWPB01000972.1-human-gut-metagenome-genome-assembly--contig:-NODE-972-length-30433-cov-6.604615_pt1 | contig 30433 bp, 27 predicted proteins | sample MGYA00248260_ERZ651838 | MGnify/ENA primary metagenome ERZ651838 (study PRJEB26924, sample SAMEA4378304) | human gut metagenome | biome: human gut; feature: human-associated habitat; material: faeces... | reverse complement strand
AAGGGATATTTACCCCGATTTTCGCCCCGAGAAATGACACAAACAAGGCTTAATGTATCTTCCCTGTGGTTTTTTCTATTTTCAACTGGAAAGGTGGATTGATATGCCGAGAATGAGCAAGAAACGGAAACAAGAGTGGGCATTGTTTCTGAATGACCGAAACCGCATTACCTACAACGAGCTTTGCAGAAAATGCAGGAATGACTGTAAGCAGAGTTTTCGCTGTGTTGTGGTGCATTGCCCAAAATATTTATCGAAAAGGAGAACAAAGAAATATGAAAATGATTGAAAATGAAATGAATGTAACTGTACCTCTTGAAATTATCAAGGCAAGCGAAATTGAGCCGAAAGAAGTGAAATGGCTGTGGTATCCGTATATTCCGTTCGGCAAGGTTACGCTGTTGCAGGGCGATCCCGGTGATGGGAAAAGCAAATTGATGTTATCAATCGCCGCCCTGCTCTCAAAGGGAGAACCACTTCCCTTTACTGATGGAGAAGAAACCGAGCCTATGACTATCATCTATCAGACAACGGAAGATGACGCAGACGATACGGTAGTACCCCGATTTAATTCTGCCGGTGGCAATGGAGAAAACCTTATCTTCATCAAGGAAGATGAAAAAACCTTATCTTTTGGAGATAACCGCATTGCAGAAGCAATCGAAAAGTACCACGCAAGACTTTTAATTCTTGACCCGATGAGTTCCTATATCGGAGAGAACTGCTCTATGAACAATGCTAACGAAACACGAGCAGAGTTTAACCATCTGATAGCAGTTGCGAAAGATACGGGCTGTGCGATTGTGATTATCGCTCATATGAACAAGATGAGGGATACCAATCCTCTGTACCGTACCAACGGTTCGATTGACATTGCGGGTGCCGCAAGAAGCATTCTTGCAATCACACGCACACCGAACAAAGAAGCACCTGCGGAAAGATATTTGGTGCAGGTAAAATCCAACCTTGCTCCGACTGGTTCTGCTATTCTGTTTGAGGTATCGGAGAAAGGTGTGGACTTCATTTCCGAAATGGAAATGACAGCAGAAGAAGCGTTTCAATCCTTTGCCCCGAAAATTGGCAGACCGAACGATAAGGAAGTCAAGGCAAAAGCATTTCTGATTGAAATGCTGAAAGACGGAGAAATGCTTTCTTCGGATTGTGAAGAAAAACTTGAAGCCGCAGGGTTCAAGAAATCGACCATCAAAAAGGCAAAGAAAAACGCAGGAGTTATCTCAACGAAGAAAGGTTTTCTGTGGTATTGGTCTTTGCCGATGGGCGATATACCGAGAGAATAAAAAAAGATTGTCTGCTGATGGGACAGTCTGTTTTTATGATTGAGGTATCAAAGGAGGTCAAGGGGGAACACCCTTGCCCACGACATCTTTGCAGACGAAGTCTGAAAGTGTCATAGTGGGTTACACACATTCAAAGAATGTTGTGTAACGGCTTCGCCCTGCCGAGAAAGGAGAACGAAAATGGCGAAAGAAAACAAGGCGGATATGAGTTGTGCAAGGGTAAAAAAGTATTCCGCTTCTGATGTGAGCAAGGCGGAAAGGCATAACGAACGCAAAAATGAAACCTACGAAAATATGAATGTCATTGAGGAACGCATACCTTTTAATGTGCATTTCAAAAAGCCTTTTGCTCAGACTTATATGGAACAGTTAAAGCAAATGGAAAACGACGGTCTGGTGTCGCTTCGTGGATTGAGGAAAGACGCTACACTCTTTAACGAGATTGTGATTGATGTGAATACGATGTACTTCGAGCGTAACGGCGGTTATGAGTATGCAAAGCAGTTTTATGAAGAAGCCTATCATTTCATCGAGGAAAAATTCGGTGCTGACAATGTTATATCGGCTGTAATGCACGCTGATGAAATCAATGTAGCGGCAACCGAGGAACTTGGAAAAGAGGTTTATCACTATCATCTTCACGCTATGGTTCTGCCTGTGGTGGAAAAAGAAATCCTATGGAGTAAGCGTTGCAAAGATGAAAAACTGCGAGGAACGGTTAAGGAAGTTGTTCATCAAATTAGCCATTCAAAGAAATGGAAATCGGATATTCCACTGACCGATGAAAAAGGCAATCCGCTTCTCAGAAAAAACGGAAAGCCGATGTTCCGAGCTTCATACAGTATTCTGCAAGATGAGTTGTTCAATCATATGACAGAAAGAGGTTTCAAAGGCTTTCAGCGTGGCGGATACGGAAGTACCGCAGAGCATTTGACTTCCCTGCAATATCAAATCAAGCAGGACAAAGAACGCTTGGAGCAGTTACAGAAGCATATTCAGCGTGAACAAATAAAATATGAACCTGCCCATAATGTTTCCAAAACCTATAACGAGATTGACAGTATGGGGCAGAAAACAATCACGGGTAAAATGGCAATCTCCAAAGAGGATTATTCCCAACTGACCGCCCTTGCCAAAGAGGGCATTACAAGTCGTGCGGAAATCAATGAATTAAAACAGAGTGCCAATTATTACCGACAGAAATATTTTGACTGTGCAAACGCACTTGAAAGAATGAAAACTAAATACAACGAGCTGAAAGAAAAGTGCAGACCTTTTCTTCAAGCATTGGAGCATTTTCCTGAAGTTGCTAAACTTTTTACCGAAAAAGTGAAGCAACTTTTTTCTTTTAAGGAAGCACAGGAACGAGCCGAAAAAGAAGCAAGGGAAAAAGAAAGGCAGGAGCGTATCAAGGCTCGCAGGAGTAAGCGTGGTATGGAAAGATAACCTTTTCCATTATACTCACGACTTAATGACTTCTTGATATATTGAAAATCTGCGGTTACTAGGTGTTCTAATGTGAATGCCCAGCAATCAAATTTTATGAAAGAGAGGAACGGACTATATGAAAGAACAGAAATATTCTTATTCACAGCGAATTGGAAAGACAACATTCATCGTAAATGTAAAGCAGTCCGAAAGTGCCAAAAAGCCTTTGAATACGGTGTTTCAGGACATCTGCAAGCACGAGGTTTTGGGCGGCTTCTTTACGGACAAATCGTTTAATTTAGAAAATCCACAAAAAGTATCTTGACAAACTCGACCCCGAAGGAACGGGATACAGAGCAAAGACAAGGTTCGCAAAATTCTATAACCTGCCTGAACTAATGGCGATGTTCAAGGAGATAGCGGACATTAAAACAGCAGATATGTTGAACCTGCCAGTACCGGAAGCAAAGTACCATAACATTGCAGTAAAGCCGTCGGAAATACAGAAGGAAATGGTTGCTTCCCTTGCAGAGAGAGCCGAGCAGGTGCGTGGCGGCGGTGTGGATTCAAGCGTAGATAATATGCTGAAAATCACGAATGATGGAAGAAAACTGGCTCTTGACCAGCGTATGCTAAATGATATGCTGCCTGATTTTGAGGGCAGTAAAATCAATGCCTGCGTCGATAACATCTATCGGATATGGAAAGAAAATGCCGACAAGAAATCGGCACAGCTTGTGTTCTGTGACCTTTCCGCGCCGAAGAATGACGGAACATTTTCCGTCTATAACGACATTAGGAAAAAGCTGATTGAGAGAGGTATTCCTGAAAGTGAAGTAAAATTTATACACGAAGCCGACACGGATATGAAGAAAAAAGAACTGTTCCAAAAGACCCGCAAGGGAGAAGTCAGGGTGCTTCTTGGCTCTACTCAGAAGATGGGAGCAGGAACGAATGTGCAAGACAAACTTATCGCACTTCACGATGTGGATTGTCCGTGGCGACCTTCAGATTTGGAGCAGCGTTCCGGTAGAATTGTCCGTCAGGGCAATGAAAATCCGCAGGTAGATATTTACCGCTATGTAACAGAGCAGACCTTTGATGCATACCTCTATCAGCTTGTGGAAGGTAAGCAGAAGTTCGCAAGTCAGATTATGACGAGCAAATCTCCGGTCAGGTCGGCAGAGGATATTGATGAAACCGCACTGTCCTATGCAGAGATAAAAATGCTTGCAACAGGTAATCCATATATCAAAGAAAAGATGGACTTAGACATTCAGGTGCAGAAGCTAAAGATGTTAAAATCCAATTTCTTATCGGAGAAATACGGACTGGAGGATAAGGTCATCAAGTTCTACCCACAACAGATTGCTTACTTGAAATCCCGTGTAGAGGGACTTACAAAAGATGTTGAAACAGCAAAATTACACCCGAAACCGATAGACGAGCAGCCGCTTGGAATGATGGTATCGGGTGTTTCTTATTCCGAAAAAGCCGAAGCAGGTCAGGCAATCATCAATGCCTGCAAGTCAATGAACAGTCCCGATGCGATACCACTTGGCGAGTACCGTGGCTTTCAAATGGAACTGTATTTTGATACGGTGCAGCGTAATTATGTTGTGAAACTGAAAGGCGAAACGAGCAGAGATATACCGCTTGGCGACGATGCTCACGGTAATATCGTGAGAATAGATAACGGCATTGAACGCTTCGAAGAAACACTTGCTGATACGAAAAACAGTCTTGAAAATACGGAAAAGCAGTTTGAAACAGCGAAGCAGGAAATCGAAAAGCCGTTTGCAAAGGAGGAAGAATTGAGGGCAAAAACTGCCCGACTTGATGAGCTGAATATCCTGCTCAATATGGATAAAAAAGAAAATGAGATTGTCGGCGGAGAGCCTGATGAGGGCGAAGCAGTCGGCGGCAGAAAGGAGAAATCGTATGAGAGATAAACAGGAAGGCGGTGGTCGATATGCCATTTATCGCACCTGAGTTAATCATTCAGGCGAAGCAAATGGACTTATTAACCTACCTGAAAAATTATGAACCGTATGAGCTAGTTAAGTTTTCAGGTAACACCTATTGCACCAGAACCCACGACAGTTTGAAGATTTCAAACGGGAAATGGATATGGTGGTCGAGAGGTATCGGCGGCAGGAGTGCTTTGGATTATCTGATTAAGGTCAAAGGTTGCAGCTTCCTTGAAGCGGTGGAAACCATTATCGGACACACGGCGATTCAGGCTCCGGTCTATGAAAAGCCACAGCCAAAAGAGGAAAATAAACCGCTTCTTCTCCCTGAAAAATGTGCTTCCAACAGAGTGGTTACAGAGTATCTTTTCGGGAGAGGAATAGATTTTGAAATCATCAATTACTGTATCTCTAATGACCTTATCTTTGAGAGCCTGCCGTATCACAATGTTGTGTTTGTAGGCTATGACGAGAAGAAAGAACCGAAATATGCAGCCTACCGTTCCACGAATAAGCGTAGGATTATGGGCGATTGCAGTGGCAGTAAAAAAGATTATTCTTTTCGGCTTGGTAAGGAAAACTTGGAGGAAGTACACCTCTTTGAGTGTGCCATTGACTTGTTATCCTATGCCACGCTTGCGAAGCTGAACGGGCAGAATTGGAAAGAAATGAGCTTTGTTTCGCTGTCTGGTGTGTATTCTCCGGCAAAGAAAATTGAGGACAGTAAAGTGCCGATTGCACTGGAAAAGTATCTTGGCAGTAACCCATCTGTCAGGAAAATCCGTATCCATTTTGATAATGATATAGCGGGCAGAAAGGCAGCACAGACCTTAAAAACCATTCTGCCGGATAAGTATGAAATCGTTGATGAGCCACCAAAAGCCGGTAAGGACTTCAACGATTTTCTTTGTATGCGGATGGGCATTTACAATAAAAAAACACACGAAAGGAATGAAGAACGATGAATGATTCTAAGATTAAAGTTCTCTTGGTAGAACCGGAAAAGTACCCGAAGGAAATTGTAATCGACGACAGTCTGGAAGCAATGCAGGAGGTTGTCGGCGGGGATATTGAGGAATATATGCCCTATGACGATGACGTTGCAATCATCTGTAATGAGGAAGGAAAGATGAGAGGACTTCCGCTTAACCGTGCAGTTTATGTGCAGGACAATGATAAGAAAGAGATGGTAGATATTATCTGCGGCAAATTCTTTATCTGTTATGCACCGCCTGAGAGTGAGAGTTTTCAGAGCTTGCCGGACGATATGATGAAGAAATACAAGGAACAGTTCAAGTATCCTGAACGCTTTTCTAAGGAAGTGGGCGGCAATATCGTGGCTGAACCTTTTAAGCCGAAATCAAAGGATTATGAGAGATAGTAGACTGAGAACGGGGCAACCCGGAGGAGATGTTTATTCTTAGCGAGCAGACCATTTGGATAAACACAGTTTCCCAAACGGTAAAAGGCTCGTTAGGGGTTGCCCCTAATACCCCGTGAGAAAGGAGAACTTGATTTGAGAGAGTTATTACTTATCGCCGCCGGAACACTGCTCGGCAGTTGTCTTGGCGTTACGATGATGTGCTTATTCCAGATTAACAAAGATTGCAGAGTAAAGAGAAAGGAAGATACCGATTATGAGAAAGAGAAACATTCAGAAGATTGTACGCTTTAACCGCAAGGAAGCACAGGACTTGGCAGCAAAGGCAAAGAAGGCTTGTCTTTCCGAAGCAGGACTTATCCGTTTACTTATCAGAGGTTACGAACCGAAAGAGAAACCCGATGACCGTTTCTATGATGTGATGAGGGAACTTTCCTCTATCGGTAATAACATCAATCAGCTTGCTGCCAAAGCGAATACACTTGGTTTCATTGACGCACCTATGCTGAAGAATGAAGCTGCAAAGTGGAATAAGTTCCAGTCAGAGATTGAGAGGACATATCTTCGTCCAAATCAGAGCGAAATGAAATGGCAGTAACAAAGTTGTGGTCGGTAACAGAAAGGCTCGGTCAGGTCATTGACTATGCGACCAATCCCGAAAAGACTTCTGCAAAAATCAAAAGGGAGTTTTCGCCGGAACAGTATCAGGCTCTTGCAGATGTTATTGCTTATGCAAAGGACGAGGAAAAAACAGAGCGTGAGTTCTATGTTGAGGGTATCAACTGTAATGTAGCGATTGCCCGTGACCAGTTCATAACGGTTAAGGAGCAGTACCAAAAGACAGACGGTATCCAAGCCTATCACGGATATTTGAGTTTCAAGGAAACAGATATATCTCCTGAGATGGCACAGAAAATCGGAATGGAGTTTGCGAATGAAGTGTGGGGGAAAAGATTTCAGGTCGTTGTGACAACCCATCTGAACACAAAGCACCTGCACTGCCATTTTGTCGTCAACTCTATTTCTTTCGTCGATGGCAAACATTTGTGGGGCGAGGAAAAAGCGTGGTTCAAATTCCGAAAAGTTGCAGACAGGATTTGTGAGAAGTACGGACTTTACTATGACCCGAATCCGAACCGCAGTAAGCAATCGGAGTATCTGACGATGAAAGAAAAAGCAGGTATGCCGACACGCTACTCGGTTGCAAAAGAAGCCATTGATTATGCTATCGACCACAGCAAGACCCTGAAAGAATTTCAGTTTGCTCTCAAGGAAATGGGATATGCCTATAACTTGAGTCCAAGCCGAAAATACTGGACGGTCATTCCAAAGGGATACGATAAGCCAATACGACTGAAAAATCTCGGAGCAGATTATACCAATGACCGGATTGTAGAGCGTATCAAAGAAAATCGTGACAGATGGGCAGAGATTGAGCCGTTCCAGAAGGCAACTTATAAGCCAAGACAGTACCGTATGCAGACCAGAGGACAGAAACTGAAAAAGAAAGGCGGACTTTACGGGCTGTATTTGTATTACTGTTACAGACTCGGTTATCTGCCAAAGTATAAGAAACAGAATAACGCAAGGCTTCATTATCTTTTGAAAGATGATTTGATGAAGCTCGATAAGATTACTGATGAAGTAAGGCTGCTCGGACGAGAAAATCTTTCCACGGACGAACAGCTTTTTTCATATAAGACTTCCTTAGAGGAGCAGATGAAAAATCTGATTGCCGGAAGAACACATCTCCGAAAAAAGATAAGAACAAATATTGATGATGGTCAGCTTCAGGCGGCAAAAGATGAAATCACTTCTATCAATGGAGAATTGAAGAAACTTCGACGGGAAGTAAAACTCTGCGAGGATATTGCAGAGAGGTCAAAGGTTATGGAAGAAAACCTTGAGCATATCGAAACAGAGGAACAAAAACAGCAGAGAAAGGAGAAATCACGCTATGAACAACGGTGGTGACGCAGCAGAGCAGGTCGTTAGGCTTTCGCTTGAAGGATTTGAAGTTGCTGCAAGATTAAGCGGTTCGGCGGCGAAGAATATCGCATTGCTTTTGGTATCGGTTCTGAAGCAGGAACAAAAGACGAAGGGCAAAGCAAGGCTTACCAATATGATTAAGTCAGGCAAGGAGCTGAAAGTCTTTTCCATTCCGCAAAAGGATTTGAAGAAGTTTACCGAACAGGCAAAACGCTATGGCGTTCTTTATTGTGTCCTCAGAGATAAGAACACAAAGGGAGAGAACGCTCCGGTAGATATTATTGCAAGAGCAGAGGACGCTTCTAAAATTCAGCGTATCGTTGAAAGATTTGAACTTGGCAAGGTGGATAAGGCTTCGATTGTCAGTGAAGCAGAGAAGGCTATCGCAGACCGTGAAGCGGTTGAGAAAGAAAAGCCGACCAAATCCAAGAGTGAAATCATTATGGAAGAAGCAGTCAGAAATCCAATGCAGAAAGAGGAGCGAGCAAACGCAAACCCCTCAGTCGCCAAAACAGACAAAAGCCCTCTGTCAAGGCAAAACTCAGAGCCGGTAGAAACGCAATCTGATAAGGGTGTTGCAAAGCCAGTGGAAAAGCCATCGGTCAAAGAGAAACTTGACCGTTACAAGGCACAGGCAAAACAGCAAAAAGAAGCAGAGCGTAAAGAGCCGGAGGTTAAGAAAGACGGCAAGAAGCCGCAGCAGAAAAACGGTCAGACGGTACACCGTCAGCCGAAGAAGAAACCCAAAACAAAAGAGAGGTAATTCACTATGACAAATGATTTCAAACCCGCAAAGGCTGGCGGTAATCAGCCAAGATTATCCAAAGAGGAGTATGCAGAAAAGAAGCGAGCAGAAAAAGAAAAAGTCTATCAGATGATTGATGATGCTGCCCGTGAGATTGTGAGTGACCCTGAGAAGTTCAAGAACTTTCTTGATACGCAGAGTCGAATGGACAGATATTCCGCAGCAAATGTTCTCCTTATTTATAGTCAGTATCCGCAGGCGACACAGCTTAAAGATTTTGATGATTGGGGTAAGGACAATGTGAAGATTACCAAAGGGGCAAAGAGTATTTCTATCCTTGAACCAGTGGAATACACAAGAGCAGATGGTTCTCCGGGTATTTCCTACAATGTCAAAAAGGTATTTGATGTTACGCAGACAAATGGAAGAAAAGCTCCGGCAGTATCAGCAAACCGTGACCCGAAAGCACTTATCACGACAATGCTTGATGTATCTCCGGTGGAGGTTGCGGCAACCGATGAACTTCCGTATCCGAATATGGCAGCTTTCTATAATAATGAAAAGCAGACCTTGTATGTGAAGCGTAATGTGGGCGACAGCGTAGCAGTTGCCCAGTGTGTCGCTCAGGAACTCGGACACGCACAGCTTTCTATCAACAGTGAAAGTTACAGCCGCAGGGATATGGGCTTTCAGGCAGTGTGTATCGGATATATGCTTTGCAAGAAGTATGGAGTAGATACACAGAATTTTGCAATTAACCGTATTCCGGAGGGACTGGCTTCCAAAGAGCCGAAAGAAATCCGTGCGGAGCTTTCCAAGACACGAAATGCAATGGCAGAAATTCACAGTCATATCTCTGATGAAATGTTCCGCAAGAAGCAGGAGCGTTCAAAGGACTATGAGAGATAACGGAGGGCAGATATGGAAAAAGAAAAACTTTACCACATTGCTTTGGACGATTATGAACACGGTGTTGTCATTCGCTCCTTAAACGATGAGAAAACAAAGTTGATGGAGGAAGGTAAGTCCGCAGACGCAGTAGACGACCTGCTTGTAAAAGTCGGAAATGCCCCATTGAAAAAGTTCAAAGTGATTGAAAGGAAACGCTCAGATGAAGCGAGATAATGACAGGCAGACTGCCATTATTTTATCCATTGTCGGTATCGTTCCGGTCATATGGCTGGCACTTCTGATTGCACCTTCCATAAGCGGAGGATTGCCGGAGATAGCAGCCAATCTTGCGACACTCTTTGATAATCCATTTTCCATAAAATTATGTGGGGACAGCCTGAAAACTGTCCTCATTTTACTTTTATGCTATGGAATGGGTATCGGGATTTATTTCTCAACAAGAAAGAATTACCGCAGACGAGAGGAACACGGTTCTGCCAAATGGGGCAATGTCAGAGCCATTGATAAAAAGTACCGACAAAAGCCGCTGTCAGAAAATAAGCTGATGACTCAGAATGTGTGCATTGGACTTAATGCCAAGAAGCACAGACGAAATCTGAATACGCTTGTGTGCGGTGGCTCCGGTGCAGGTAAGACAAGATTTTATGCAAAGCCTAATATTATGAACGCTGCAAGAAACAGCTATGTGATATTAGACCCGAAAGGGGAAATCCTGCGAGATACGGGACATCTTCTTGAGAAGAAAGGTTACGAAGTGCGTGTGCTTGATTTGATTTCAATGGAGAAAAGCCATTGTTACAATCCTTTTGTTTATTTGCAGAATGACAATGATGTGCAGAAGCTCGTAACCAATCTTTTTAAGAGTACCACTCCGAAAGGTTCACAGAGCAATGACCCATTTTGGGATACGGCAGCGTCAATGCTTCTGCTTGCACTTGTATTTTATCTGCATTATGAAGCACCGCCGGAAGAACAGAATTTTGCGATGGTAATGGAAATGCTCAGAGCCGGGGCGATTGAGGACGAGGACGACCCAAGTCCTTCTCCGCTTGATAATCTGTTTTCGGATTTGATGATAGATAATCCTGACCACATTGCTTTGAAGTATTACCACTCTTATCATTCCGGTTCTTCCAAAACATTAAAATCCATACAGATAACCCTTGCAGCAAGGCTTGAAAAGTTTAACTTGGAAAGTCTTGCTGCTCTTACTTCTGCCGATGAACTGGATTTGCAGTCACTCGGAGAGAAAAAGGTGGCACTGTTTGCACTGATACCGGATAACGACTCTAGTTTCAACTTCTTGGTATCCATTCTTTACACACAGCTCTTTCAGCAGTTATTTTATGCAGCCGACCATATCCACGGCGGTTGTCTGCCGATGCCTGTTCATTTTATGATGGACGAATTTGCCAATGTTTCACTGCCGGACGACTTCGACAAGATACTGTCGGTTATGCGTTCCCGTGGGGTATCGGTAAGCATCATCTTACAGAACTTGGCACAGCTTAAAGCCTTGTTTGAAAAACAGTGGGAGAGCATTGTGGGTAACTGCGATGAATTTCTTTACCTTGGTGGAAATGAGCAGTCAACCCATAAATATGTGTCGGAGCTGTTGGGCAAGGAAACCATTGATACCAACACGTTCGGAAAGAGTACCGGAAGAAGCGGTAATTATTCCACCAACTATCAGATTAGCGGCAGAGAGTTACTTACCCCTGATGAGGTGCGTATGCTCGATAATCAGTACGCTATTTTATTTATCCGTGGGGAAAGACCCATTATGGATTTCAAATATGACATTATGAAACACCCGAATGTGGCACTTACCACAGACGGAAAGGCAAGTCCTTATAAACACGGAGAAGTCACAAAAGATATTGCTTCGATTGCTATTTGGGACATTGACCCTGCAACACTTCCTGAAAAGGAAATGGAAGAAACGAACTGGGAACTTCTTTCCGATGAGGAGATGGAAGCTCTGTTCATAAACAATCAAACAAATTAAATTTTGGAGGTATTCAACTATGACTATTTTTAAGAAAAAAGCAACTGATATTCAGGAAACAAAGAAACTGCCTATGACCGGAAAGGTCAAGAAAGGCTTCCGTGCTTACTGCACAATGGTCATTGTCGGTGCGTTGGCACTTGGAATGACAACGACTGCATTTGCAGCGAATGACCCGCTTACCGTAGTCAACAATCTGTCTGACTTTATCTTCGGACTTATCCGTGCTATCGGTATGATTTTGCTCGGCTTTGGTATCGTGCAGGTCGGTCTTTCACTCAAATCTCACGACCCTTCTCAGAGAGCCAATGGCTTCCTGACTCTTGCGGGCGGTGTCATTATCACTTTTGCAAAAGAAATCCTTACTCTTATCACAGGCTAAGATAAGAGTTACACAGTTATCGAGGGGTGTGCCAAGTTAAGGTACACCCCTTAATTGTAAGGAGGTGCTTTGAATGAGTGATAACTGGGTAGTTCAAAATCTTGAAAATGCCCTTGAAACTTGGAATGAAAAGCTGTCGGAAATATGGACGCTCATCACAACTACACCGCAGAACTTTAAGGGCGGGAACATCTGGAAGGTTATTGTTGACATCAACGGTGCAGTTCAGGCTATCGGGCTTGCCTTGCTTGTATTATTCTTCGTGATAGGTATGGTAAAGACCTGCGGAAGTTTTACAGATGTGAAGAAACCGGAACACGCTTTAAAACTCTTTGTCCGTTTTGCATTGGCGAAAGGTGTTATCACATACGGAATGGAACTTATGCTTGCATTATTTAATATCGTGCAAGGAACGATTTCAACCATTATGAATGCTGCCGGATTTGGAACTCCGGAACAGACGACCTTGCCCGCAGAGATGGTAACGACCATAGAGGACTGCGGATTTTTCGAGAGTATTCCCTTGTGGGCGGTAACGCTTATCGGAGGATTATTTATCACGGTGCTGTCGTTCATTCTGATAATGACGGTGTACGGAAGATTTTTCAAGTTGTATATGTACACAGCACTTGCACCGATACCGCTTTCCACATTTGCAGGAGAACCGACACAGAATGTAGGTAAGAGTTTTATCAAGAGCTATTGTGCCGTTCTGCTTGAGGGAGCAGTCATCGTACTTGCTTGTATTATTTTCTCCGTATTTGCTTCATCGCCGCCAGTGGTTAATCCTGACGCAGCAGCAGTTACGCAGGTGTGGGCATATATCGGGGAATTGGTATTTAATATGCTTGTTCTTGTCGGTGCAGTAAAAATGTCTGACCGTATTATCCGAGAGATGATGGGACTTTAAGGAGAGATTTTGAGATGAACCAAAGAGATTGTAAGAAATGCGTTTACTATGGCGGTAAACGAAAAGGCAAAGTCTTTTGCCTGAATGATAAATGCGTGAGGGAGAACGACCGAAACCGCAGGAAAGGAAACAGATATGGAAGTAAAAATTAACCGAGAAATCAGAAATTATACAGAGTCAATGTTTTTTGGACTGTCGCTCAGACAGTTCATTTTTTCTGTTCTCGCTTGTGGCGTTGCGGTAGGACTGTATTTCTTGCTCAGACCGTATGTTGGCACGGAAACCGTATCGTGGGTGTGCATTTTGGGTGCTGCTCCGTTTGCGGCACTTGGCTTTGTGAAGTACAACGGTATGACCGCAGAGAAAGCAATCTATGCGTGGATAAAGTCGGAGTTTTTAATGCCGAAGAAGCTGGTATTTCACTCTACCAATGTTTATTACGAACTGATGAAGCCAAGCATTGAACAGAAGCAGAAGGAGGTATTGAAGTCAAATGATTAAGACTCTTACAAATTTGTTTAAGCAGGATAAAGAAAAATTTGTTGTACCGAAAGGGGTGCAGGACGTGATTCCCGTGGCAGCTATCTTTGATGATGGCATTTTCAAAGTGGGAAAGGATAAATATTCAAAGACCTACCGCTTTACGGATATTAACTATGCAGTGGCGAGCCGTGAGGATAAGGAAGCGATGTTCCTTGAATATTCCGAACTTCTGAACTCTCTTGACAGTGGTGCAACGACAAAAATCACAATCAATAATCGTCGGCTCAACAGACTGGATTTTGAGCAGACAATTCTTATTCCGACAACCGGAGATAATCTGGACGAATATCGAGAGGAATATAACAAAATGCTTCTTGATAAGGCAACGGGGGCAAACTCTATTGTTCAGGATAAGTATATTACCATTTCCATCAACAAAAAGAGTGTGGAGGACGCAAGAACTTATTTTGCCCGTGTCGGTGCAGATTTGATTGCTCACTTCGGCAGGCTTGGAAGTAAGTGTGTGGAACTGGAAACAGACGAAAGACTTCGTATTTTCCACGACTTCTATCGTGTGGGAGAAGAAAGTTCTTTTCACTTTGATATTAAGGAAACAAGAAAAAAGGGACACGATTTTAAGGATTATATCTGCCCCGACACAATGGAATTTGAAAAGGACTATTTCAAGATGGGAAACCGTTATGGAAGAGTCCTTTTTCTTCGTGAATATGCGTCCTATATCAAAGACAGTATGGTAGCGGAACTTACGGATATGAACAGAAATCTGATGATGTCCATTGATATTGTTCCCGTTCCAACTGATGAAGCAGTAAAGGAAGCAGAGAACCGTCTGCTTGGTGTGGAAACCAATATCACAAACTGGCAGCGTAGGCAGAATGCCAATAATAACTTCTCTGCCACCGTTCCGTATGATATGGAGCAGCAGAAGAAAGAAATGAAAGAGTTCCTCGATGACCTTACGACCCGTGACCAGAGAATGATGTTCGCTGTTATCACAATGGTTATTACGGCAGACAGTAAGGAACAGCTTGAGAATGATACGGAAGCGTTGCTTACCACAGCAAGAAAACATCTTTGCCAGTTTGCAACACTGAGATTTCAGCAGGTAGATGGACTCAATACGGTAATGCCGTTTGGAACAAGAAAGATTGATGCGTTCAGAACACTTACAACAGAGAGCCTTTCGGTATTTATCCCATTCAGGGTGCAGGATATTTTCCACGAGAACGGTATCTATTACGGTCAGAATGTTATCAGCAAAAATATGATTATCGCAGACCGCAAGCAGCTTTTGAATGGTAACTCCTTTATTCTCGGTGTATCTGGTGGCGGTAAGTCATTTGCGGCAAAGGGAGAAATCATCAATCAGGTGCTTTCTTCAGACGCAGATATTATCATCATCGACCCTGAGCGAGAGTATTCACAGCTTGTCAATGCAATGGACGGAGAGGTAATCAATATTTCTGCTACTTCCGACAATCACATCAATGCAATGGATATGAATAAGGATTACGGCGACGGTGCAAACCCTGTCATTTTGAAATCCGAGTTTATTATGTCCCTTTGTGAACAGCTTATCGGAGGAACAAATCTCGGAGCTAAGCAGAAGTCTATCATTGACCGTTGCACGGCAAGCGTGTATCGCAGTTATCAGCAGAATGACTATCAGGGACATATACCGACCTTGCAGGATTTCAGGGCAGAACTTTTGCAGCAGGACGAACCGGAAGCAAAGGAACTGGCACTTGCCATTGAACTTTTCACACACGGTTCTCTGAATACCTTTGCAAAGCAGACGAATGTGGATACCAATAATCGCCTTATCTGCTATGACATTCTTGATTTGGGTAAACAGCTTATGCCGATTGGTATGCTTGTTGTCCTTGACTCTATCCTGAACCGTATCACACAGAACCGTGCAAAGGGTAAGAACACCTTTATCTTCATTGATGAGATTTATCTTCTGTTCCAGCACGAATACTCTGCAAACTTCCTCTTTACCTTGTGGAAGCGTGTGAGAAAATACGGTGCATACGCAAGTGGAATCACTCAGAATGTCGATGACCTTTTGCAGAGCCACACAGCGAGAACAATGCTTGCAAACTCAGAGTTTATCATTATGCTGAATCAGGCTTCCACAGACAGGCTTGAGCTTGCAAAACTTCTGAATATTTCTGACCTCCAGATGTCCTATATCACGAATGTGGAAGCAGGACACGGACTTATCAAGGTGGGAAGTTCGCTTGTACCGTTTGCAAACAAATTCCCTCAGAACACGAAACTTTATAAACTGATGACAACCAAACCAGGCGAAGCATAAGGAGGGATTTACAATGTCTAAGATTCAATTTCGCAATGCTGCACACAGAGATTTTGTATTGGAAAATCTGGATAAGTGCAAAGTCAACGACTGCTATCACAGAGCATTTTTCTATGTGATGGGTATTTCAGAAGAAACAAGAATGAACATCGGAAAGATGTTTGATTTTAAGAGGGATTGCATCATACCGGAAGGTATGCACGGCGGTTGGCAGACAAGTGGCACAGTCAAGGTCTGCCACCTTGCCTTTAATCTCTGGAATGGATTTACGGAAGAAGGCAGGGAAAATCTCTATACACCGGAGGAACTGTTCTGTTGCGGATATGCTCCGTATTTTATGGAGGGTATCAAGTTGAGGTATCCGGAGTATTGCAGAGATTTGACTCCACCTAAGAGAAATGATATGGAAAGGTAAGAGAAAATGAGCAGAAAAATCTATATTATTATTGCGATGGTGTTTACGGTAGTGTTGTCTGTAAGCACCTTCTTTATTATCCGTAATCACATTGACTCTGCCAAGCAGAATGAAGTCTATGATAACCTTGCGGAGATTGTGGAGGACGAGCCGCCAAAGGAAAATGAGGGCGTGACGTTTTCGGAAGATAAGGACTATCTTGCGGAATATCTTGAACTCTATCGGCAGAATGAGGATATGGTGGGTTGGATAAAGGTTGAGGATACCAATATCAACTATCCGGTCGTGCAGTCTGTAAATGAGCCGAACTTCTACCTGAAGCACAAGTTTGATAAGACCTATTCCGCTTATGGCTGTCCATATGTGCAGGAAAATTGTGATGTGCAGAAACCTTCAGACAACATCATTATATACGGACACCATATGAATGACGGCTCGATGTTTACGGGACTGATGAAGTACAGAAACAAGAGCTTTTGGGAAGGTCATAAGACGATTACCTTTGATACACTGACGGACAGACACCAGTATGAAGTGATTGCAGTCTTTAAGACAGTCGTTTATACAGACAGCTCCGATAGCTTTAAGTATTATGAGTTTACGGACGCAGAAAATGCGGCAGAGTTTGATGCGTATGTTGCTAAGTGCAAGGAACTTTCTTTGTATGATACCGGAGTATCGGCAGAATATGGCGACAAGCTGATTTCTCTTTCTACTTGTGAATATTCAAGAAACAATGGCAGGCTTGTTGTTGTCGCTAAGAGAGTGGATTAAACCCCACTCTCTATTATTTTTCGAGAAAGGAGGAAACCGATGGCTGATATAAAAACAAGAGATACAAGCAAAGGTACAATCAAGACCATAAATAAGGCAGCAGTTGCCACGGAGCGAATGAAGAAAGCCTATGTGATGACGAAAGATAAGGCAGAACATTCCACCAATGCTTCGGAAAATTCCGCAGAGGAATATGCTTCCGATAAAATCGAAGCGGCAACGGATAGGGCTGTTCACGAAACTGCATACCGTGCGGATAAAGTCGGCAGATGGGGTGTGCGTGAAACAAGGCAGAATTATCAGAAAGCCAAAACGGGAATTGAGAATTTCAAGACCAAGCGTGCAGAGAAACAGCTTCAGAAACAATCGGTCAATCCTGTCGGAAAACAGAGCATTCGAACTCTGGAGCGTACGGAGAAAACAATTAAACAGTCTGCAAGGTCGGCAGGAAATACGACAGTCAAGACCGCATCGAAAGGTGCAACCAATACTGTTCAAAGGTCGGTCAAGACCGCAGAACAAACGGCAAAGACTTCTATTAAGACCACCAAAGAAGCTGCCATTATAGCACAGAAAACAGCAAAAACAACAGCCAAAGCAACACAGAAAGCGGCTCAGACGGCAAAGAAAGCGGCGAAAGCCACAGCAGATACCGTTAAAGCCACAGCGAAAGCTACTGTTGCGACAGTCAAAGCGATTATTGCAGGGACAAAAGCACTTGTAGCAGCAATCGCCGCAGGCGGTTGGATAGCGGTTCTGATTATTATGATTGTCGTGCTGTTTGGTGCTGCCGTAGCAATGTTTGGAGGAGGAAGTGACAGTAATTCCTATACTCCGGTAAGTGCAGAGGTAGAAGCCTATGAACCCATCATACAGAAGTATGCCAAAGAGTACGGCATTCCTGAGTATGTGGAACTTATCAAGGCGGTTATGATGCAGGAAAGCGGTGGCAGAGGACTTGACCCTATGCAGGCAGCAGAGGGAAGTTTCAATACAAGGTATCCGCACGAACCTAATGGAATTAAAGACCCTGAATATTCTATCCAGTGTGGAGTTCAGGAATTGAAAGCGGCTCTTACTTCGGCAGAAGTGGAAAGTCCGATAGATATGGAGCATATCAAACTTGCCTTGCAAGGCTACAACTTTGGTAATGGGTATATTTCTTGGGCAAAAACAAAGTATGGCGGTTATTCTTATGCCAATGCAGTGGAGTTTTCCACTCAGCAGGCACAAAGGCTTGGTTGGGACAGTTATGGAGATACCCAATATCCGGCTCACGTTCTGAGATACTATCCGTATGGGCGAGCCTTTACTGCCGGAGGTAATCAGGCGATTGTTGAGGTTGCCTTGACACAGCTAGGCAATCAGGGCGGACAACCTTACTGGAGCTGGTACGGCTTTAATAGTCGAGTGGAATGGTGTGCCTGCTTCGTATCTTGGTGTGCAGACCAATGCGGGTATATTGAAAGCGGACTTGTTCCGAAATTTGCAGGTTGCGTGGATGGTGCAAACTGGTTTAAGTCAAATGGAAAATGGCAAGACCGCACTTATGAACCAAAGGTAGGAGATATTATCTTCTTTGATTGGGAAGGCGACGGTACAACAGACCACGTTGGTATCGTAGAGAAGTGTGAGAATGGCACAGTTTATACCGTAGAGGGCAACTCAGGCGACGCCTGCAAGCAAAGACAGTACGCAGTCGGAAGCAGCAATATCTATGGATACGGTATTCCGGCATATTAAAAATTCCAGACGGTGTCTGGAAAATTGAAAAGATGGCTGCTCAGTTGAGTAGCCATCGGGTACATTATGAGAAATCGGTTGTTTCTCTGTTATTCAGGAAAATATGGTGTGTGTGATAAGTGAAGCTGAAAAGCATATCAGCATCTTCTTTTTTGCCATCTAAAAAGGAAATATCATCGGCAAGGATAAAAAGAATTGCTAACAGCTTCTTGATATATCCAGTGTAGCAGGCATAATCTACATAGATGTTAGCGATATATCCCTCGGCAAATTCTATCAGGTCAGCGTCAATTTCAAAGCTATTGGATAGTTCGTAAACGGTTTTGATAAATTTATCCTTGTCAGCAATTCGCTCTTTACTTGGAACACTTTTGCGGTTCTTCTGTATAAATTTTAAAAAATCATCAGCTTCCGTAAAGTCGGGAGTGACTGAGCTGTCAGTTCCAAACTCTGTTTTGTAATCCTCAAATTTCTCTTTTTCAAACCGATTACTGAATATTATCTTTTGTTCGTCCATTCCTTTTACCCCTAAGTTTATTCTATGGAGATTGTTTGACTTGGCTCTTGGGTTGTGATTTGTCTTTCGCCATTAACAATCGTGAATTACTACTTTTATAGTATAACATAAAAATAGTTGGGAATCATCACTAATAGTTGGTTTGACTTCCTTTGGGTGCGTGTGATTTGAAATTGACTTAACCTATACTATTAGTTATAGAAACACACTAATGGAGGTGATGTGATGAAGCTCGATACAATCGGCAAGAATATAAGAAAGTTCCGACTTGCGAGGAAATTACGCCAAGAAGATTTGGCTGAGAAAACAGATTTGACAACAAATTATATTGGTATGGTTGAGCGTGGAGAGAAAATTCCGTCACTCGAAACTTTCATAAAGATAGTAAATGCTTTAGGTGTATCATCGGATATGGTTCTTACTGATGTCCTCGAAACGGGATATACAGTCAAGAACTCTATGCTGAATGAGAAGCTTGAAAAACTTGCTCCTGAAGATAGAAACAGAATTTATGAAGTCATAGATACACTTGTAAAGCAATCAAAGCAAATACTTCCATAAAACACAGAAGTTCGTCCTAATCGACGAGCTTTCTTTTTTTCGGTATAAAAAATTTCATCTATCGACAAATTTTTCGGGACTTCGACAGAGAGAATATGCTATAACAACAACTGTCAGTGATAGACACATACTAATAGACATAGGAGGAAGTAGAAGTGAACGACATTTTCAGACAAATAGCGAAAGAAAATGGAACAACCGAAAAAGCAGTAAAAGAGGAAATGCAGTTTGCCATTCGGGAAGCAATGAAAAGTGTTGAACCGGAAGCAATAGCTTTTTGGAAAGCAGTTGCACCGGACGGAAAAGAGCCGCCGATAGAAAAGGTCATAGCAATGAGTGCATTGAATGTTAATAATAGAATGTATAATTGAGGTGCTTCGGCATCTCTTTTTTATTATTCTTTAAAAGAGTTGTATTAGGTGTTTGTAAAAAGTGACACCTTGTCGGATAGGAGTTGCGAATAAATCCCTATATCTTGAAAAAATAGATTATTCATAGTATAATGTCAAATGAGTAACTGTAACCAAAAGGAACGGAGAATACGAAGGAGCGTTACAGATGAGAATAAGCTACAACAAACTTCAAAAACTTATGATTGATAATCAAATGAAAAGACAAGATTTAATGCGTGCTGCGGAGATTTCATCGTCTGTTGCAACAAAATTAAATAAGAATGAAACAGTATCCCTTGATGTGCTTATGAGAATTTGCAAAGTATTTCATTGTGATATTGGCGATGTGTGTGAAGTCATATTAGACGAATGATATGAGGAGGTCTGAAGATGGCGGCAAGTGGTAAGAAAAATATGTTTAACGAAGCTACCCGTGTTCAAATGCCAGCAATGGTTCATTTGACACGCCTTGGTTATACCTATTTCGGGAAAATAACTGAAGATATGGCAGGCACAGTATATGACCCTGATACCAATATCTTAATTAACGTTTTCAAGGAGCAGTTCGCACGGCTTAATCCTACCCACGCAGGAGAAGCGGAACAGACATTGAAAACTATTAGGCAGGAATTAGATAATGATGATATAGGACGCAGTTTTTACGAGCGTTTATCGTCTGTTTCGCCTGTTAGATTGGTGGATTTTGAAAATCCAAAGAATAATACATATCATTTTACCGCCGAGTTCACTTGTAAGCGTGACCAAGATGAATTTAGACCTGATATTACATTGTTTGTAAATGGACTTCCACTTGTATTTATTGAAGTAAAGAAGCCGAATAATCACGGCGGTATGGTTGCAGAAAGCAAGAGAATGAACCAAAAGAGATTTCCTAATAAAAAATTTAGGAGATTTTTGAATATTACACAGTTGATGATTTTCTCTAATAATATGGAATATGACACTATGGGTGGTATTGTTCCGGTTCAGGGGGCATTCTATTGTACGACGGCAAAACAGTCTGCACCGTTCAACTGTTTCAGAGAAGAAAATCCTACAAATTTGGATATTGCACCTTATAATGCAGATTTCCCATATAAGGATATTGACCCGATTGTTGAAAAGAAGATATTGACTGACTTTAATTGTCAGGTTATTCATACTTCTCCGGAATATCAAACAAATTTAGATACCTATACACCGACCAATCGAGTACTGACATCTATGTGCAGTCCTGAAAGATTGTTATTTATATTAAAATATGGAATTGCCTATGTTCGTTTTCATAAAGAAATAAATGGCAAGATAGAGTTTATTGAGCAGAAACATATAATGCGTTATCAACAGATGTTTGCTGCCTTAACAGTAAGAAGTAAGATTGATGAAGGTGTTAATTCAGGTGTTATATGGCATACTCAAGGTAGTGGAAAGACAGCCCTTTCTTATTATCTTACTTATGTTCTTTCTGACTATTTCAGTAAACAAAATAAAGTTGCAAAGTTTTATTTCATTGTTGACCGCCTTGATTTGCTGAAACAGGCTTCAGAAGAATTTGAAGCTCGTGGATTGGTTGTGAAAACGGCAAGTTCCCGTGCTGAACTTATGGAGCAGTTCCGTAACAATCAAGCACAAGAGGGAAATACGGGAAAACCTGAAATTACAGTAGTGAATATACAGCGTTTTGCTGAAGATAGGTCAAAAGTTGACCTTCCTGCGTATGCAACGAATTTGCAGAGGGTGTTTATTATTGATGAAGCACATAGAGGGTATAAACCAGAAGGCTCATTCTTGGCTAATCTTCTTGATGCAGATAAAAATGCAATAAAGATTGCGTTGACAGGAACACCGCTTTTGAAAGAAGAAAGAGAATCTTGGAGAGTTTTTGGTAATTATATTCATACATACTATTATGACAAATCAATTTTAGATGGATATACGCTGAAAATTATCCGTGAGGACATAGAAACTCAGTATAAAGAGCGACTTTCTGAGATTTACGAAAAACTTGAAACTTTGGTAGAAAAGAAAGACGTAAAGAAAAGTCAGATTGTTGAACACGATAACTATGTCAAAGAGTTGCTTAGATATATTATTTCTGACCTAAAGAGATTTAGACAAATTCAGGGAGATAATACGCTCGGTGGTATGGTCATTTGTGAAACAAGTGAGCAGGCAAGGAAACTGTTTGCATATTTTGATGAAATCCAAGCGGAACTTAATAAAGATGCTTCTATGAAAAGTCATTTGCGAGCTGGACTTATACTTCACGATAGTGATGACAAAGATACAAGAGATAAGATTATTGATGACTTCAAAAATAACATGACAGTTGATATTCTTATCGTTTTCAATATGCTTCTTACCGGATTTGATGCACCAAGATTGAAACGTCTGTATTTTGGAAGAAAATTAAAAGACCATAATTTGTTGCAGGCAATCACAAGAGTCAACAGACCATACAAAGAAAACCGTTACGGATATGTTATTGATTTTGCAAATATAAAAAGGAACTTTGAGGAAACAAATGAAGCATACCTCAAAGAGCTGAACCGTTTTAATGACCCGAATGAAGTTGGTGCGGGAAATGAAACAGATACATTCAAACAGGTTATTGAAGACCCGGCAGAACTCATTAAACAAATGCAGGAAGTGCAGCAGGTTCTTTTTAACTACACCACAGATAATGCAGAAGAATTTAGTTCGGAAATATCTACGATTGAGGATAAGCAGGAATTGCTTAAACTTAAAAAAATTCTTATTGCTGCTCGTGACTGTTGTAATTTGGTAAGAACCTTTGGCGATGATGAGTTGAAGGAAACATTTGCAAAAATGGAATTAACAAAGTTGCCTTCATTGATTTCAGAGGTGCAACATCATATTGATAACATAAATCAGAAAGAACTTTTTGCAAGTGATGATACCACGAAATTGCTTGTAAATGAAGCAATGGAGGATATTACATTTAATTTCAGCAAAATCAGTGAAGAAGAATTGAAAATCGTCGGTGGTAAAGACGCAGTAACGGAAAAGTATAAAAAGACTGTTCGTGCTTTTACACAGAATATCGACCCTGATGACCCTGAGTTTATTACTTTGCAGGAAGCATTTTTGCTTCGTTTCAAGCAACACGGTTTTGAACCTAAGAGTGTATCTGAGATTGAGGAGCAAGGAAAAGAACTGGAAGATATTCTGAAAAAGCTTGATGAATTGCAGAAGAAAAACACGGTTCTGCTGAGAAAATATAATGGCGATGCGAAATTCGCAAGGGTTCATAAAAGAATCAGGGAAGAAAATCTTGCTCGAAAAGCAGCAAATAAACAGCCGATTGTTTCAGAGTATGATATGTCTATTATGAATGTTTTGCTTTCTATTAAGTCTGATATTGACCAGAAAGTGTATGACAGAAACGATATATTGAAAAAAGACGCATATTTTGAGAGAACGGTTATGACACAAATAAAAGCAGGCATTGATAAGTTGGGAGTAGCGAGTGCTCGTGAGGATAGAGTATTTATACAGAGCAGGATTACAAAACAGTATCTTGACCAGTACAACCAGACTTATTCAGTGGCATAAAGGAGAACACAATGGAAGAAACAAAGACGATAAAAGAAAAAACCATAGAGTTGATAGATGCCTTAAAAGCAACTTGTCAGACCTATGGTATGGGAAACGATGGTAACGAATATAAAATTATCACACAGGTTTTCCTTTATAAGTTCCTTAATGATAAATTCGGATATGAAGTGAAAAAAGTAAGTCCGGTTCTTAAAAATGCTGAAAAATGGGAACTTGCTTATGCAGAAATGTCAGAAGATGACCGCTTGGATATTTTTGATAGTTTACCGTCAGATATTCCATTACTTAATCCGGAACATCTTATTGCCAACTTATGGAATCAGCAGGCAAAAGGCGATTTTGATTTAATCTTTGACAGCACTATGACAGATATAGCAGATAAGAATATTGATATATTTTCAACTCAGACTGCTCAGAATACAAAAATACCGCTTTTTGAAAAGCTGACACAGTATGTGACGGACGATACAGCAAGAGCACCTTTTGCTCGTGCGTTGGTTGACAAGTTAGTAAATTTCTCTTTTGAAGAAGCATTTGAAAAGCACTATGATTTCTTTGCGGATATATTTGAATATCTGATAAAAGATTACAATACCGCAGGCGGTGGTAAGTATGCAGAATATTATACTCCTCACGCTATTGCAACGATTATGGCAAGATTGCTTGTTGGTAATGCAACTGATTTACATAGCATTGAGTGTTATGACCCATCTGCTGGAACAGGAACACTTTTGATGGCTCTTGCTCACAAAATTGGAGAAGATAAGTGTACGATTTTTGCACAGGATATTTCACAGCGAAGTAATAAAATGTTAAAACTTAATCTTATCCTAAACAGCTTGGTATCTTCTCTTGACCACGCAATTCAAGGAGATACGCTGATTGCTCCATATCATAAGAGTGATAATGGACAGGAATTAAGAACTTTTGATTATGTAGTTTCAAATCCGCCTTTTAAGATGGATTTCTCAGATACAAGAGAACGTATAGCAGCAATGCCTGTTCGTTTTTGGGCGGGAGTTCCGAAAGTACCAGCCAAGAAGAAAGAGAGTATGGCAATTTATACGTTGTTCATTCAGCACGTTCTTAATTCATTGAAATCAACCGGAAAAGGTGCGATTGTAGTTCCTACCGGATTTATAACTGCAAAATCGGGTGTAGAAAAGAAAATACTACAACATATTGTAGACGAACATATTGTTTATGGTTGTATTAGTATGCCGTCAAATGTATTTGCTAATACCGGAACGAATGTATCAGTATTATTTTTTGATAATTCAAGAAAAACAGACAAGGTTGTACTGATAGATGCTTCAAAACTGGGAGAAGAATATAAGGACGGTAATAATCAGAAACGCAGACTTCGTGATTTTGAGATTGATAAAATTGTTGATACATTCCTTAATAAAGAAGCCGTTGATGATTTTTCAGTTGCTGTTACATATGATGAAATCAAAGAAAAGAAGTATTCACTTGCGGCTGGACAATATTTTGATGTAAAAATCGAATATGTTGAATTGTCACAGGACGAGTTTAATGCTCGTATGAGTGCCTATGCAGAGAAACTGCAAGAATATTTTGCAGAGGGCGACAAACTGAAAACGGAAATCATGGAACAGTTAAAGAAGGTAAAGTATGAATAGAATGAAACTTGGAGAAATACTATCAGTAAAGCATGGGTGGGCTTTTAAGGGAGAGTATTTTGCGGAAGATGGAGAACAAAGTATTTTAACTCCGGGGAATTTTTTTGAAAAAGGGGGATTCAAGCCTAATAATGGGAAAGAACGTTACTATACAGGAGTTTATCCAAAGGAATATTTGTGTCATAAAGGCGATTTGATAGTTGCTATGACACAACAGGCAGAGGGACTTTTAGGAAGTACAGCGTTAGTTCCTGAAAATGATAAATACTTGCATAATCAGCGAATAGGACTGATTACTTGTGATGAAAAGCGTTTGAACAAATTATTTGCATATTATCTTTTTATGACCAAAAGTGTAAGAGAGCAGTTAGAACGTAGTTCATCAGGTACGAAGGTAAAGCATACATCGCCCGAAAAAATTTATGATGTTGAGGTAGAAATTCCCGATGTGATTTCTCAACAAAAAATTGCAAATTTGTTATGGTCTGTTGATGAAAAAATTGCCAATAATAAAGCGATAAACGATAATTTAGAGCAGCAACTTATGCTTTTATATGATTATTGGTTTACCCAATTTGATTTTCCTGATAACGACGGCAATCCTTATCAGACTTCCGGTGGAAAAATGGTTTGGAATGATACTTTGAAACGTAATATTCCTGAAAATTGGAAAGTTCAATCTGTAATTTCAAACTGTTTATCTTCTATAATAAAACCCGGAGTCGAAATTTTTAATACAAAAACATACCTAGCAACAGCCGATGTTAAAGGTACTTCTATCTCAACAGGAACTATTGTTGATTACGACGGTAGAGAAAGTCGTGCTAATATGCAACCAAGTATAAATTCTGTATGGTTTGCTAAAATGAAAAATAGTATTAAACATCTTTACCTAAACAAAGAAATGCAACCTATTATTTCAAGTTGTATTCTTTCAACAGGATTTTGCGGATTACAATGCAACGAAATCAGTTTTGAATATATTGCTTCTTATGTTTCAAATGCATATTTTGAAATTCATAAAGATATGCTTGCTCACGGAGCGACTCAAGAAGCTGTAAACAATGATGATTTGGCAGGCGTTCACATTATTATTCCTGAAGATACAGTTTTACGTGCTTATCACGAAGCTACTCAGGCTATATATGCACAAATAAGTAAAAATATTTGCGAAAATCAAGAACTTGTTAAACTTCGTGACTGGTTGCTGCCTATGTTAATGAACGGTCAGGCTACCATCAGTGATTGATGTGGTAAATTATCGTTTAATATATCCCGTAACTCTTGTGAGTGGCAGGAGTTAAATCAGGGGACTACCGCTCCATAGTTGTTCTCTAAGTTAAATAAAAGGAGAATTGACTATGAAACAGAACTTAATCACAGATGTTATTCAAGGAATGTTACCTTTCTTGAATAACGCACAGACAGAAAGATTACAAGAGGTGTTGCAACATACACTTTTTGATTATGAGGTAACAAAGGCAGAAAAAGATAAGGAACTTTCAGAACAGAATTTAGTAGAGTCTTTCTTATCGGCAAAGCGTATTGAAGGCTGTTCTGAGAAAACCTTGAAATACTATAATGCAACGATACGGGCAATGCTTGATGGCATTGGAAAAGGTATCAAATATATTGTGACCGACGATATTCGTTGTTATTTGACAGAGTATCAAGCTAAGAAAAAATCCAGTAAAGTTACGATAGATAATATAAGACGAATACTTTCCAGTTTTTTCTCTTGGCTTGAGGACGAGGATTATATTTTGAAAAGTCCGGTCAGGCGAATACATAAGGTTAAGACCGGAACGAACATTAAGGAAACCTATTCAGATGAAGCACTTGAATTGATGAGAGATAATTGCACAGAACTCAGGGACTTGGCAATGATTGATATGCTTGCTTCAACGGGTATGCGTGTCGGAGAAATGGTGTTACTAAATCGTGAGGATATAGATTTTAATGAAAGAGAATGTGTTGTTTTCGGTAAAGGCGATAAGGAGCGAATAGTATATTTTGATGCAAGAACAAAAATACATTTGCAGAATTACTTGAACAGTCGCAAGGACGATAATCCGGCATTGTTTGTGTCATTAAAAGCCCCTTATGAGAGATTAAAAATCGGTGGTATTGAAGTGCGATTGCGAAATTTTGGAAAACAATTAGGTCTTAGTAAGGTACATCCACATAAATTTAGGCGTACTCTTGCGACTATGGCAATAGATAAAGGAATGCCCATTGAACAGTTACAGCAGCTTTTGGGACATAGAAAAATAGATACGACTTTGCAGTATGCAATGGTTAAACAGAGCAATGTTAAATTGGCTCATAGAAAATATATTGGATAATGGAGATTGTTTATGAAATATAGAATGGACGAGATTACCGAATCGTGTTTGGGGAAAATGCTTGATAGTAAAAAAAATAAAGGGGAGTATCAGCCATATCTTGCAAACATAAATGTTAGATGGGGGTCATTTGATTTGAACAATTTATCTTTGATGAGATTTGAGCCAAATGAAAATGACAGATATGGCATAAAATATGGCGACTTAATTATGTGTGAAGGTGGCGAGCCGGGTAGATGTGCTATTTGGAGAGATGAACTTCCAAATATGAAAATTCAAAAGGCATTGCACAGAATAAGACCTAATACAAATTTGGTAGATGTTGAATATTTATACTATTGGTTTTTATTATCTGGGAAAAATGATTTACTTAGAAGACACTTCACAGAAACAACAATCAAACACTTGCCGGGGGAAACATTAAAACAGTTAGTTATTGATTTACCAGATATGAAAATACAAAAAAATATATCCACGGTTTTAAGAAGCATAGATAAAAAAATAACTGTAAATGAAAAGATAAACGATAATTTACCGTATCAATCACTGATGGTAGCCTGACCGTTCATTAACATAGGTAAAAGCCAATCTCTAAGAGATGTTAGCTGTTGATTTTCTCTTGTATTTTCAGAAATAATATCAAACATCGGCATTACTTGACGGTTAAATCCTTCTAATTCCATTTTTTCAGGAATATAGATAGGTCTGTCTTTAAGTAAAGGCTTTTGCAAATGCTTCAGCCCTGTTCCTTGGAAGAATTTTTGGTCAAGTTCGGGCTTAATTGAAAATAACATTAAGTAGAGATAGTCTGACATTTCGGATTTTGCAGAAATGCTCCAAGTATCTGTTGAATAAGCTGCTTTACCAACATAAAATTTAACATCAGCGTTACCACCAGTATTTAAAAAGCAATTTCTACCATCAACAAATGGTTCGTTCCATTTCAAAATAGTTGCACCACTTGTAAAGAATGGATATTCGCCATTTGATGTTTTGGCTTCTCCGACCTGAATAGCTGACTTTTCTGCTTCGGTCAAAATATCTTTCAGTTTAGCATTAGGCTTTTTTGAGAAAAAAGTATGCATATAAATGTCATAAGCCATTGCTGATAAATTATCGTTTAGCATAAGGAGAAATGAATTGAAATTATTTTTTGATGAATCTGGATATTCCGGTTGTATTATGCCAAACAAAAATGGACAATTGTTTAATGATGGACAACGACATTTTGTATTGGGAAGTGTTTTTGTTGCTGATAAAGAAGATGAAATAGAAATACTGAACAAGTATAGACAGTTTAAGAATCGTTTCGGATTTACAGGAGAAATAAAAGGTTCTGAGCTTATGACTCAGCGTAATAATGAAGCCCTAAAATATTTTATAACAAATGTGCTTGATGATAAGCATTTCTTTATCTGTAATTATGATAAGATATTTTACTTGTCAACATTGATTTCGGTATATATTTTTGGAGTGCATTTTCAACAGCAAGAAACATTAACTTTTTATATGATGGCAAGTGCTTTGGCTGGAGAAAAAGAAGAACTGTTTTTACATTATTGCTCCGCAGTATGTGAAAACACCGATAATTCTAAAATAGAGTTTTTGGAATATCTTATTTCCTTTCCTTATGAGAAACTGGATAGAAATGATTATAATTTGTATATAGCATTTGCTAAGCTTATGTTAGAAAATAAGGATTATGGAGAATTCCCGTTGACTTACGAAGCGTATAGCTGCAAAAATACTGTAAATTTTGTGAATATGACGGCATTAGGAGAATTGCTTTTGAGCTTAAAACATCTACACGGAGTTGATATGAGCAAGACAGAAATATATCACGATAACTTAATGGGGTACGAAGAAGAATATAATCAGTCGTTTGAAGATAATAAAATACATATCAATTTTGTTGATAGCAAAGAAAATGAATTGGTTCAGTTAGCAGATAATATAAGCAGTATTTATCGTAAGTGTTTTGAAAAGTCGTTTGAAGCATTTAGATGTAATAAGCAATGGACAGATAATATCTGGTTCACTGAAAATTATTCGAGAATTATAAATACTATTGGAATGGAACATATAAAGATGGATACCCAGATTTCAGATTATGTGTTACCTTTTGTAATTCGTGACATTTTTGGAAATGAATATGGACAATTTGAGCAAAATAAGGAAAAATTTTGGGGACTATTTTATTTCTACAAAGAAAGAATTATGGAAGATATAGATGCAATTAAAGTGGATTTACCACTTTGATTAAAATGAGAATGGTTATATTTCATATAAAGTATTGTGAAAATTTAGAAAGGACGGGCTATGGAAACAAAGCCAAGAATTTTATATTTACAAAAGATTTTACTGGAAAGAACCGATGAAGAAAATCCTCTTTCCACAACACAGTTAATCAATATATTGAATGATGAATACGGAATATCTGCACATAGAACTACTGTTACGAAAGACATTGCTGCACTTCAGGAGTTTGGCATGGACATTGTTACTATCCATTCTACGCAGAGCAAATACTTTGTAGCCAGTCGTAAGTTTGAATTGCCGGAACTGAAACTGCTGATAGATGCAGTAGAGTCATCGAAGTTCATTACAAAGAAGAAAA
>ENA-OWPB01000971-OWPB01000971.1-human-gut-metagenome-genome-assembly--contig:-NODE-971-length-30471-cov-3.086632_pt1 | contig 30471 bp, 21 predicted proteins | sample MGYA00248260_ERZ651838 | MGnify/ENA primary metagenome ERZ651838 (study PRJEB26924, sample SAMEA4378304) | human gut metagenome | biome: human gut; feature: human-associated habitat; material: faeces... | reverse complement strand
GTGGTCGCAAGATCGTGTGGGTTCAAGTCCCATCTCCTGCATTCTTTTTTATTTTATCCAAAATCAAAAAAAGCAGAAGCGCCCAACACCGGCACTTCTGTTTTTTTATTTATTTTTCGTAAATGTCCAGTACCCTCACAGTTACCTTCTGAATAGTTACTATTTTTCTTTTTCAGAAAAGATCTCTCTCCCGCCCCAGAGAAGCGCACCTGCAAATATGAAAAGATCCGAAATATTAAATACGACCTTCTTAAGCTTCGGGTTTTCCACATTCAGGCTCACATAATCCGTGACGTATCCCTTTCTGCGCCGTTCCGTATAATTATTCAGACCGCCGCCCAGGATCATTGAAAGCCCAAGCTTGGATATGCGTGTGCCTTTTTCTCCGGAAGTACGTATGTACTCCCAGATCGCACCGCCCAGCACCATAGATGCAAGATTTCTCAGAAGTTCTTTATCTATGTTTTTTAATATCCCAAGCATCATCCCGTGATTATGGCAGTTTCTTACGATCAGCCTGCCTCCCAGATACTTTTTCTTCAGATTTTTCTCTTCCAATGTGTTGATTTTCTTCTTTATATAATAGTCTGTACCAAAGATTCCCGCCGTCAGTAAATTCCACAACATTATTCCCTCTCTTTATTTCTGTGATCTGCATAATACTCAGGCAGGCTCCCGCTGGGGAAAGCCTGCCTGATATACTCATGGTTATTCTGTTTTTTCTTCTGTTGTTTCTGTATTTTCCGGATCAGCCGCAGGCTCCTCTGTTCCTGCAGATTCCACTTCCGATTCCGGATCCGATCCTGATGTTTCTATTTCTGACGCTTCTGCGGTTTCTGCTGTTTCCACTACTTCTGCAGCTTCTTCTGCAGCTTCTTCTGCTTCCGGCTCTTCTGCTGTCTCCGATACTTCTGTCACCTCTGCCTCAGCAGCCTCTTTCAGTTCCTCATCTGCCTGCTCGATCACATCGGCTGCTTTCTCTTCCAGCTCCGCTGTAATACGGACAGAAGCTGGCCTCCCGCATCACCGCCTTATGGCAGGCCGGGCAAAACTTCTCCCCTTTGCTGGCAGCGATCGCATCTCTGTAGTGATCTGCCTCCAGCATATGCTGGCTGATCTCCTCGCAGATAGCTCCCGTCTCACCGTCAACGGCTTCTCCCTGCTCATAACGTGTATAGATCATCTTTCCGATATCCATCATCAGCTTTTCGGTCATACGCTCCTGTGCAGAGAGCTTGTTACGGATCTTCTGGATCTCATAGAGATTCTCTGCCCTGGAACTTAAGCCCTTTGCCTTTCTTGTCAGTGTGTTTCCCAGATCATCCCAAAAACTGCTTTTTGCCATATCTGTCACGCTCCTTTATATATTAAAGAATCTTCTTGTTTCTTATCCTTCCAGTGCCGGAATCTCCTGGCCACGCATAAGGATCTTCGGACCTCCGTTGCCCTGAATGTATCCCTCTGTGATCACAACCTCACCGATATTGTCGTCCTTGGGGATCTCATACATGATATCCAGCATATACTCCTCCAGGATAGCCCGGAGAGCTCTGGCTCCTGTATGGCGTTCCAATGCCTTACGCGCAATGGCATGTAAGGCACCGTCCTCAAACTCCAGTTTTACTTCATCCAGTGCAAGAAGCTTCTTGTACTGTTTCAGAATGGCGTTCTTCGGCTCCTTGAGGATCTTCACAAGCATATCTTCCGTCAGCCCGTTCAGGGTAAAGATGATCGGAAGACGACCGATAAATTCCGGAATCATTCCAAATGCTCGGAGGTCATCTACAGTTACTTTCTCCAGCACATGCGGATCATCATCATATTTGTCCTTCAGATCTGCATAAAATCCAATAGATGCCTGTTTATTCAGTCTTTCTTTGATGATATTCTCAAGATCCGGGAACGCACCGCCACAGATAAACAGAATGTTCCTTGTATTTACTGTCACCATAGGTACCATGGCATTCTTGCTGGTAGCACCTACCGGAACTTCCACTTCACTTCCCTCCAGAAGTTTCAGAAGTCCCTGCTGGACAGCCTCTCCGCTGACATCTCTCTGGTTGGTATTCTTCTTCTTTGCGATCTTATCGATCTCATCGATGAAAATGATCCCGTGCTCTGCCTTCTCCACATCATTATCTGCAGCTGCAAGCAGCTTGGATACTACGCTCTCGATATCATCACCGATATAACCGGCCTCTGTAAGAGATGTGGCATCTGCAATGGCAAGCGGTACCTGAAGAAGTCTGGCAAGCATCTTTACCAGATAAGTCTTACCGCAGCCTGTAGGTCCGATCATCAGCATATTGGATTTTTCGATCTCAATATCGTCCATGGTATCTGTGGCAACCCTCTTATAATGGTTATATACACCTACAGACATTACCTTCTTGGCATATTCCTGTCCGATCACATATTCATCCAGGGTTGCCTTGATCTTATGTGGTGCAGGAATATCTTTGAGATCGATCACCGGCTTCGGAGTCTCTGATTTTTTCTTGATCTTCTTCGCCTGGTTTCCGGGATTCTGGAAACTGCTGAGATCGATCATGCTCACATTCGGCATGTTAAAAAGATCGGAATAATTTCCATTATTCATCTGGGTATTCATAGTATCAAAGCTTTTCTGCATGCAATCTGCACAGATATGTATATGATTGGGAAGGTCGATCATCTTCCCTGCCTGACTCTCCGGTCTGCGGCATAAAAAACAGAATTTCTCGTATTTCTGCTCCTGGTCATTGTCTTTATTATTATCAAACTGATCTGCCATAACATTTCCTTTCTGGTTTTTATTATGCATATTATAGCACATAATCCCGCTGTATCAAATTAAGTTTTTATAAACCGGGGAGCTGCATGTTCTTATGCAGCTCCCCGGTTTATAAATGATTATCCTGTATTTTCTTTTATTTGTCAGAAGATGGTTTGCTTCCGAGGATCACTTCAATCGTCTGTTCCTTGTACTCTCCGCTGTTCGCCCTGGAGATCACCACTTCGATGTTTTCTCCTGCCTCATAATACTGCAGCTTATCAACAAGGTCATCCTTGCCGCTTACCTTCTGTCCATCCAGCTTCACAATGATATCGCCTTTTTTGATCCCTGCATTATCTGCTGCACCGCCTTCCGTTACCTCAGTAATAAAAGCACCTGCCGGCATATTATACATCTGGATGGCTTCTGTTGTAAGATCGGCAGCCTTGACTCCCATATATCCTACCTTCGAAGAATCTTCTACCTTATCCCTGGTTTCACGGTTCATCAGTTCTTCCAGGATTGGCTCTGCCTTGGAGATCGGAATAGCATATCCCATGCCCTCCACCTGACTGTCTGCATACTTGGCCGCATTGATACCGATCACTTCACCGTTCATGTTCAGAAGTGCACCGCCACTGTTTCCTGGATTGATAGCGGCATCAGTCTGGATCAGTCCGCTGGCTTCTCCGTCCTCTGTACTGATGCTTCTGTTAAGGGCACTTACCCATCCGGAGGTAACTGACTGGCCATAGCCAAGTGCATTGCCAATGGCAACCACCTGCTCACCGACTACAAGATCGTCCGAGCTTCCCAGCTGCGCGATCTTGATCTCCTCCATGGTCTCATCCGGAATATCGGACTTCTCCACTGCCACCACTGCCAGGTCATTCTCTTCATCGGTGCCTTTGATCTTGGCAGAAACCGCGTTATCCACGTCCACATCTCCATCGGAACCGAATCCGGTGCTGCCACTGCTTGCCATGGCCTGGGTTTCTTCTTCCGCTCCTACCACATCACTGCCTGCAAAGCACACAGTAAGTGTAGTCGCTCCGGAGACTACATGGTTGTTAGTCGCAATGAGAAGCTCGCTGTCATTTTCTCCTACAATAATACCGGAGCCACTTCCTGCACTCTGATACTGCCTCGTTCCATATCCGAAAAAGCTTGGGATCTCCTGTACACTGACGGATGTAATGGCAACGACAGAAGACATGGTCGCCTGAGCTACACCAGCCACTGTACCACTCTCTGCCACAATATCCTTCACAGTGGAATCTGCAGAGCTGCTGCCAGTACTGTCCTCTGTTCCGGTAACCGTTTCTGTCTTCCCGATCGTTGTACCGCTGTCGTTTCCTCTGTATTTATCTGCTGCAATATTCACACCCTGAAAAACTGCTCCGGCTACCAGCCCAAAGATCACAGCCAGTGCCACCGCAGTGGCTGCTTTCTTTCCAAAGCTGTTGTTTCCTGAAAAATTCTTCTTTTTCCGCGGCTTTTGGGGCGGTATATTTCCACCGGCATAATTACCGGCCTGAGGCTGATGCACCTCATAATGTCCGTATTTCGTTTTCTCCTGCGAAACACCTTCACTCTGTCCGGCATCCGCATCACTGTTCTGTCCGCTCTCCTGCATCCTGCGTCCCTCAGAATAAGGATGCGTCAGCGGTTTCTGTTCTGCCGAAACATTCTCATCATCATCCGGCAAGCCTGTCCCCCATTTATTCTCTTCACTCATACCTCTGGTGCTCCCTTCTATGTTATCTGATGCATTTATCTGTTACTGTTCACTCCGTTCTCAGTAACATTTATTTTTCTTATAAAAGACAGTTTAACAGGGAATTGTGTTTAAACTGTGATATCTCTTTTAAAAAACCGTGACCTACTCCTATTTGTTCTTTTTCCAATATTCCGGATTCATGGTGCAGGATCGGATCATTTTTTCAGGGAGCTTTTTGTATCGTTTTCCGAGAAAATATCCGGCGTATTTGGAAGTACTCTGCAAAAACAGTCCGGGGATCAGCCATACGTGGCCTGTTTTCAGAAGATATGCCATACTTTTTTTTACCAGTCGGATGCCCTCACCTTCGGAAGGCACTCCTTCAAAAACCTCCGGATGTTCTGCCTGGGAAACTCCCAGATCAAAATTCCTGTGGAACTGCTGCATACAGCTGTAATTGTGAGAATGATACACCCGTGCCTCTGATACATAGGCAACTCCATAGCCTTTTTTTACCATCCAGCCTGCATAGATCATATCTTCATTAAAAATAGCATGCTCCGGAAATCCACCAATCTCATCATAGATCCTGTGATCATAAGCAGCACAGACGTTGGAGCAGAAATATGTTTTAATTCCGTGGGTCTGTACATCTTTTTCCGTTTTCAGGCAGGACTGTTCCGGATAATTAAAGGAACGGGTATATTTTTCCAGAAATCTGCAGTCCTTTTTTGGAAGCTGGCGAGCGTAAGCGGCTCCTGCCTGTGGATTCTCTGCAAGGGCTCCTACCAGTGCTCCGATCAGTTCCCTGTCTGCCGGCATTGCATCCTGTGTCATAAATACAAGGATCTCCGCATCCGAAAGCTTTGCCGCCTGCCTTCTGGTACCACCATGGTCAAATTCTTCTTTTGTAAGATGCCGGACTTCCACAAGCGGATATTTCTGTTCCCAGATCTCTTTCCAGAATTTCTTTTCCGTATTCATGACAAGGATCTTGTTGATAGGATATTTCTGTGCGCTGAGTCTTTCCAGCAGTTTTTCAAACTCTTCTCCCGGACGGTATGCCGGGATGATCACGTCTGTTTTTAATGTTTTCATATTTGTCTCCTGTCCAGAAAGGACCACCCGTTACTGGATGGTCCCTTCTGCTGGTTGATCATTTTGATATTTTATTCATTCTCCGAATAATCTTCTCCGTCGGTATAATCGCTGTAATCCGTATCATAATCGCCGGTATCCGTATCGGAATTGTCTCCGGAATAGTCCGTATCTGTGCTGTAATCGTCTCCGGAGTAATCGGCATCATAATCTGTGTCTGTGCTGTAATCAGCATCGCCGCTTGTGTCCGTACTGCTGTAATCTGTGGATGTATCTCCCTGCCACGTGTACGAATCATCCGTTGCGTCATTTGGTGTATCTGTCACCGCAGGTGCAGTGTCCTGCACATCACCTCCGCCTGCGATATTTGTGATCTGGGCACTTCTGTTAAGTACATCCTGCGTCGGAGTGTAACTGGTGTCTCCATACAGAAACTGATGCATCTTCAGAACATTGGATTCCAGTGTGGTAGGTACGATAACGCTGCCGCTGCCCTTTACCTTGGCAAATTTATAATCGTTGGGGAAGCCTGTAGTTTCATCAATACTGTAGCCGATCATAGCCGGGATCATCTTCAGGATCTCTGTCTTGGAAACAGAAGTTTTGACCATCGGGAATACCTGATCCATAATATCAAAGATAGTAGAAAGACCTGCTTTTTTTGCCTTGTCCACGATCATCTGGATCACTCGTCTCTGTCTCTCGGTACGCCCCATATCAAGACTTGCGGTATAACGGATACGGCAGTAGGATGTAGCCTGCACGCCATTAAGATGATAGGTATCTACGATCGCTTCCTCATCCTCCGGCTTCGGATCCGGCAGTTCAACCGGTGTGTAGCTCTTTCCGGTTTCCTCTGATGTCTCCACACAGTAATTGTTCATATGAACGATCTCCGCATAGGAAAGAGGGATGTCCAGCCCTCCCAGGCAGTCTACCACAGTTACCAGTGCATCAAAATCAATAGCAACATAATCGGTGATATTCAGATCCAGATTGGTATTCAGCATGGAAACCGCATTGGTCGGTCCGCCAAGTGCATATGCCGAATTGGCTTTGGAATAGGTATCATCCTTTACATTGAGAAGGGTATCTCTATAGACAGACACAAGTTTGACTGCCTTCGTATCATTGTTGATACTCGCAATGATGATGGTATCACTGTTCTCTGTGTTCAGCTTCTCGTTCTTGCTTCTGTGGTCCAGTCCGAACAGTGCATAGGTGGTATATCCCGTCATCTGCGGTGCCTGATCATTAGTTACAATATCCTGGTCTGCAAGATCTGTTTCCTGGATGTCGATCTTATCCAGTTTGGCTGAGATCTGACCATAAACGAACAGACCTCCGATAAACAGGAGCAGTACAACGATTTCCAGGATAAATAAAATCTTCTTGCTTTTTTTCCGAGGTTTTGACATCTTTTCCTTTTCCCCTTTTTAGTATGCGTTCTTATTAATAAATCCTTTGAATATGGTAAGAAACATGATCTTTATATCAAATCCCACAGACCAGTTTTCGATATAATACAGATCACACTCTATCCTTTTTCTGATAGAAGTATCTCCACGATAGCCATTTACCTGCGCCCACCCGGTAAGACCCGGCCGCACCTGATGCTTGACCATATAACGTGGTATCTCCTCCCTAAACTTTTCTACAAAAAACGGCCGCTCCGGTCTTGGTCCCACAAGACTCATCTCACCCTTCAGAATGTTAAAAAGCTGTGGAAGCTCATCCAGACTGGTATGACGCATAAATTTACCGATTCCGGTAACTCTTGGATCATTCTTTACTGTCCACGCCTTTTTTTCTTCTGATTCTTTCTGGATCTCCATGGAACGGAATTTATACATCCGGAAAGTCTGATTGTGAAGCCCGACACGTTCCTGCTTATAGATCAGCGGTCCCGGCGAGGTCAGCTTGATCAGCATACACAGCACCAGCATCACCGGGGAGGACACAATGATCGCAACGATCGCGCCTGCAATATCCATAGATCTCTTGATCAGTGCATTAAACGTGTTGCTCAGGGGCACATACCGGATATTGATCACCGGAAGCCCGAGAATATCTTCTGTATATGGTTTGGTCGGAATAATATTATTATAGTCCGGAATAAATTTTGTGTGCACGCCGGATTTTTCACAGAGTGCAACGATCTCTTCCAGACGATAATACTCACTTAAGCCCAGGGTAATGGCTATCTCATCCAGACGACTGGATGGAAGGATGATCATCAGATTGGCAATTCGACCGATCACCTTAACGCCTTTATAAGTAGTGCCTGCCGGCACATTGTCATCCAGTATACCCCTGATCACGTATCCCCATTGCGGATTCTGCAGGATCCTGTCTACATATTCCTCGGCAGCACGGCTGTATCCTACCAGCAGCACCTGTTTCTGGTTCATTCCTTTTTTGCGCATATCCCGGAGAATGTAAAATATGACCATACGCACAAACCATTCCAGGACGATATTGATCACACAGAAAGAAACCAGAGTAAGACGGGAATAATCCAACTCTTTAAAATTGTAAAGTGCAAACATGATGATAAGGAGCCCTAACGCATTTGCCTTCACAATTCCGGCAAGTACGAGACGACGCCCCTGCATTCGCATCGGTGTATAAAGATCAAAGGCCTGATAAAGAAGTAAATATCCCGGAATAATGAATATCAGCATAAACATATATTCCTGGACGGTCTTGGACTGGACCGCCGAATGCTCAAAAATCCCCTGAAAACGGATCAGCCAGGCCAAAGCATAAGAGGCCGCGATCACAAATACATCGATCAGCATATGGAGACGACTGAAATTTTTCTGGTTATCTTTAATCAATTTCCGCCACCTCATTTAAGTTCATTGCTTTTATCTTATAATAGATGAAACTCAAAAGCAATAAAATCTTCCCTCCGAAATATAAAAATTCTGTGAAAATATGGTGTCTTAACCGGCAAAACGCCTAAAAATGTTGATCCAGAGTTCAAACTGGAGCTGTATATAACGCGGAAGATTCCTCATGGAAAATCTGACTTTTTTGTTTTTGCGACTGATCTGAAAGCCGTTTTTGATGCCTGCAAGGTACTCACGTCCGAATCCCTTGGACGCAAAAAACAGAATCTTCGCACCGAATCCCACCAGAAAGAACGGAAGGTTCAGCACGATCTGGAGAAACGGCATATTCTTATAGATAAGATAAATATTGTTTCTGGAAGAATACCGGATCTTGAACTGATTATATCTGGAGCCGCTGGTGCCGCTTCCTACATGATAAATCTTCGCTTTTGGAGCATACCAGTTCTGATAACCGCAGATCCTGGCACGATAACCGATGTCCAGATCCTCCAGATAAGCAAAATGCTCCTCATCAAAATCTCCGATCCTGTCAATAAATTTCTTCCGGTAGATCGCAGCTCCCGCGCAGGTAGAAAAAATCTTCTGCTCTCGGTCATAATGGCTGATATCCTTGCCTTTTCCCCTGGCAAAAGCCCAGCCAAGGGCACAGTAATAATTTCCGGCATCATCCATCTTGTCCCTGTCATGAAGCTGGATCATCTTTGCCTGACAGGAAAATGCCTTCTTATGTCTGCGCAGGGCAGCAACCATCTCCTCCAGGAAATCCGGTTCCGCTTCCGTATCATTGTTCAGAAGCAGCACATATGGGGAACGTGCCGCACGGATTCCTTCATTGACGGCTCTGCTGAAGCCGTAATTCTCCGGAAGCTGTATCATGTGTACCCATGGATATTCCGCTGAAACAAATGCACAGCTGCCATCAGTGGAACCATTATCCACTAGTATAACCTCAAAATTACGGATGGTCTGTCTTTCAAGACTGGAAAGAACACCATCCAGATATGCCATTCCGTTAAAGTTTGGTATGACTACTGATACTTCCTGCATTGCTTTATCCCTTCTTCTTTCCCATTCCCGGAAGGAGCTTCAGGGAATAATTCCATTTGGTTAAAGAAAGATTTTTGTTATAGTATGGATCTCCTTTTTTCAGGATATCCAGCCAGTGACAGCGCATGTACTCGATCTCCGTCTGGAAACGACGGACCTTTTCCTCGCTGTCCTCAGTGCCTCTTGACTTGGATTCGTAATGATAGAGCTTCACATACGGATCATAGACGATAAGATGACCGTGGCTTCGCACCTTCAGGCAGAGATCCACATCATTAAACGCAACTGCAAGCTCTTCCGTGAAGCCTCCTGCCTCCAGAAAAACTTCCTTCTTCATCATCATACATGCTGCAGTCACACAGCTCATATCCTGCAAAAGAGAGGCCTTATGGAGATATCCGGTACGCTCCGCCGGCATATTCACAAACATATTCCCGGCAATTCCGCCCATTCCCACCACGCAGCCTGCATGCTGAATGGTGTTGTCCGGATAGATCAGCTTGACGCCGACTGCACCTGTTTCCTTACGCTGGCACACGCTCAGCATCTCTGACATCCAGTCCGGATCGATGACCTTAACGTCATTATTCAGAAAAAGCAGGTAATCTCCCTTGGCATGGCGCACCCCGAAATTGTTGATGGCAGAATAGTTGAAGCCTTTTTTCCAGCGGATCAGATGAACCCTGGGATCCTCCGAAAGCTTTCTGTAATACCGGAAGATCTCCTCGGAGCTACTGTTATTCTCCACAATGATGATCTCGTAATTTTTGTAGGCAGTTTTTTCAAAAATGGATTCCACGCAAGCCTGAAGCGTTTCTTTCTCCTCACGGTTCGGAATGATAACAGAAACCAGAGGTTCTCCCTGCACCGGATACTTCACACGGTAAAATCCAAAATCCGGAGTATGCTCCACGGTTCCCGGAGTTCCGGTCCGTTTGAGATTCCCCTCAATGGCACGTCTGCCGGCTTCAAAAGCATACATCTTGCTTGCCGGATTATCTGCTGTGGAGGATTTGTGTGTCCTCCAGTGATAAAGGATCTCCGGTACATGGACCACTTCCCTTGCCTGCTCCACACAGCGGAAAATGAAATCATAATCCTGGGCGCCGTCAAATTCCCGACGGAATCCGCCCACCGTCTGCACTACTGAACGTCTTACCACCAGAAAATGGCAGATATAATTATTGGATCTTAAAAGATCCAGGTTAAAGTCCGGTTTCAGATGGGGCTGAAAATGTTCAGAAAGATCTGTCGTGACCTTATCCTCATCTGTATAGATCACATCCGCCTCCGGATGCTCCTCCAATGCCGCCGCGATCTCATACAATGCATTGGGGGCCAGCAGATCATCATGATCCAGAAGTGCGATAAAATCACCCTTTGCCATGGCAAAAGCCGCGTTTGTATTTTCTGCAATGCCAAGATTTTCTTTCAGGTCCTGATAGCGGATCCTCCTGTCCATCTCTGCATAGGATTTCAGCACAGTCTGCATGTCCGGATCCTCCGGGCTTCCGTTTGCCAGACACAGCTCCCAGTTCTCATATGTCTGTGCAAGGAGAGAGTCCAGCATCTGTCTTAAAAAACGCTCCGGTGTCAGATATGCAGGTACCACAATGCTGATCAGCGGCCCATCCGGAAATTTGCGTTTCCGCTGCTTCTCCAGTGTTTCCTCGTCAGGTCTGTATGCCTCATACCATGGTCCGTAGGGAACCTCTTCCGGCTCAAAACGCTCATGAAGCCGGATCCAGAACTCTTTCAGGCCATAATGCTTCAGGTATCTTAATCCCTTCTGTACTGTATAGGGGGAAAGCTTCTTTATAAGTCTGTCCCATTGGATCTTTCCTGTAGAATCATCTTTACTCATATATTATCTCCGTATTACTCAGTTTGATGTTACTGTTCACTCCGTTCTCAGCAACACGCTTCGCGGAACATTTCCAGTGAACAGTAACAGTTTGATGAACATATTTTACCATTCCATCATTTTTTTTGCAAGGAAGAGAGGAAATGTGTTATACTAGGCTTACGTATGTATTGCTTACATAAGAATTATTTTTTATACAGGAGTACCATTTATCATGAAAAAATCAAGAATAACCACAGCGCTTCTGGCTATTGGGATCTCAGCTTCCATGGTGTTCCAGACTCCGGTTTTCGCCACAGAAGAAACCGCTGTTGCTGCATCCTCCGGTATTACCACCAATGGGATCAGCGGATGGCCTCAGGGGCCTGAGATCACTTCCGCATCTGCCGTGATCATGGAAGATACTTCCGATACGCTCCTCTACGCCAAGGATATGGACACCACGCTTTCTCCGGCCGGCGCAGTTAAGATCATGACCTGTCTTCTGGCACTGGAGAACAGCCAGCTTGACGATCAGGTTACCATGACAGAAACCGGTGTATCCGGTGTTACAGACGGAGGCGCTCATATTTCCTCACAGCTCGGAGAGGTATTTACCATGGAGCAGTGCCTTTACGCTCTGATGCTGGCCTCTGCCAATGACATTGCCCTCCAGATTGCAGAACAGATTGGTGGATCTGTAGATGCATTTGTCCAGAAAATGAACGACCGTGCCCGAGAACTTGGATGCACCAATACAGTATTTACCAATCCTACCGGTCTTCCGGATGACGCTCAGCATACCACAGCACATGATCTGGCTCTGATCATGCAGGCAGCTATCAGTAATGACAGCTTCCGCACCATCTCCGGAGCCACCTCCTATACGATCCCGGCTACCAATGTTTCCGGCGGTACCCGTAACCTGACAAGCTCTTTTACCATGACAGATCCTGCATCCGCTTCCTATTATGAAGGATGCATCGGCGGCCGCGAAAGTACCACCACTGCTTCCGGAAGCGTTCTTGTCACAGCTGCGCAGCGAAATGGTACTACTCTGATCGCTGTAGTCATGAACGGAGCTACCGGTCAGACAGCCAACGAAGCGATCTCTCTTCTGGATTATGGTTTTTCCAATTTCCAGCTTCTGGATCTCAGCGAGGATGATTTTCACATCCTGTCCGGCGGCACTGTAATGGTTCCATCCGGTGCGACCGCAGACGACCTGACTACGGAAGATACGGAATCTGACGGTCAGATCTTACGCACCTACTCCTTTGGCGGAACTCAGGTGGGAACTGCAGTAGTCGAGGATTCCTCCCAGGAAAGCTCCTCCGATGTACTGGAAAATGATGAAAACATGGATTCTGCAAAAGCTTATTCCGAATCCAGATCCCAGATCCCGTATTTTGCCATTGGCGGTGTGGGCATCCTGCTCCTTATCCTTCTGCTGTGGCGCATGATCCGGATCATCCGTTCCTGATCTTGGTTCCCAAGCGGATATACTTCAGAATTAAAAAATCCCTCCTATGTACCGGTCATACCCGGATACATAGAAGGGATTTTTTTCTGCCATCTCACCCATCGGGGTGTCAGCCATAAAATGGAACTACCAGAAAGATATAGCATAAAAACGGAGAAGCAGCCAGAAGTGCTGTCAGGACCCGGTATATCCACATTCTGATATTTTCTTTTTTTACAAAACGCTCAAGCAGACGGTTCCAGCCGGCTGTCACAAAATACATAGCCGGATACAGTGCCGGCATGATATAACGTCCCTGTGCCTGGTTGTCACTATAATATACATAATACATAAACAGACCCACAGGGATCAGGATCAGAAGGATCAGCAACAGATGAAAGATTCCTTTTCTGTCCCATTTATCGTACACTGTTATCGTTTTTATCTTCAGCTTTTCACTTCCTGCTGCTTTTCGTTCTTTTACCACAGTACGTTTCTTCGGATAAAACATTCCCAACATGGTCAAAATACCGATCCCACCCATTCCAAAGAACAGGAAATATGCCTTGCTCACACTATAAGGCATATAGATCTGCATCAGGCCAAAGGTTCCGATAAAGCTTACCAGAACTGTCAGCAGCCAGTTATGCTGCCAGCCCGGGTCCTGATACAGAAGGATATCCTTCCATGACCAGTTCAGCTTCTCCGGTGTAGGGTATCTGGACGGCCTGTAATCAACAGCCGCATATTTTTCCGCACACTGTGCACAGGCCTTTCTTCCGATAAGATCTCCGTCATAGAGAACGGCATTTCGTATAAACCACCAGCCGCATAAAGCAAGGGTTACTGCCGCGATCACGATCCCTCTCCGGAACAGAAATGCAACTCTCTGTTTTACCGGCTCTTCCCTGCACAGAAGGACTGTCAGGCAGAAAAACAGGAAACTGCATAAGATCCATCCGTAGGCATTATAGTAGGACAGTGCACAGACTGCCATTCCAACAGCCAGAAGGATTGAATTTCTGAAGCTCCAGTCTCCCGCTTCCAGATAACAGGCCCAGGAATACAGGATCATCGCCATGGATAAAAGTGCCAGGGAATCCGTATTTACATAAGTTCCCAGAAACAATGCCTGCGGCATAAAGCCTGCCAGTGCGGCAAACAGCCATCTTCCCTCTTTCGGAAAGAGCTTTCCGGATGCTTTCACCACAAAATATACCGCTCCGGTCACAAAGAGCACATCTGCCATTCTCGCCGCATGGAGCAATCCGTCTGCAGATGCATGGAACAGACCTGCGATTCCCATAAATACAGCAGATACCATGTAGGAAAGGATCGGATAATAAGCATAGGAAATCCCCCAGGTCGCATCACGGATGGTGGGTTCATCTCCAAGAGGCAGCTTTCCCGAATGTGCATGAAGATACTGCGCCACCATGTAGCGCATTTTTTCATCGGGGCCTGCCCCCAGCGGCTGCATGAACGCCCATGCGGTCAGGAGCAGAAATGCTGCCAGGACAAGAACTCCTGCCTGAACTCTCTCATCCTTCCAGATTTTTTTCTTTTCCAAAATATAACCTCCTATATCCGCTTCAGAGAGAAATCCTGGCTCTCCAGTGTAAGGTTCGGATTATAGTAAGGATCTCCGTCACGGAGGATCTCCGGCCAGTGCTTCTCAAAGGAAGCGATCTCACGGTTAAATCTTGCCACCTTTTCCGGTGTATCCTCAAGACCTCTGGATTTGGATTCATAGTGATAAAGCTCCGCATAAGGATTGTATACAACCAGATATCCGGCTTTTCCCAAACGGAGGCAGAAATCTATGTCATTAAAGGCAACCTGAAATTCCTCACTTAATCCGTGAACCTTATCAAAGGCCTCACGCTTCACCATCATGCAGGCTGCTGTTACAGCGCTGTAATCCTGGGCACAGATGATCCTGTGGCAGTATCCGGTAGCGTCTCTCTTCTGCTGCACAAAGCAGTGTCCCGCAATGCCGCCGAAACCAACGACTACTCCTGCATGCTGCACGGTGTCATCCTCATAATAGAGCCGCGCTCCTACAGCTCCCACATCCGGTCTCATACAGTATCCCAGAAGCTGCTCCAGACAGTCCGGGCTGATGATCTCCGTATCGTTGTTGAGAAGAAGCAGATAGTCACCCTTAGCATGAGCAGCTCCGAAATTATTGATGGCAGAATAGTTGAAAATACCATCCCAGTACACCACATGGGCTTTCGGATTGGATGCTTCCAGCTCTTTATAGTAAGCAAAGGTCTCATCCTCCGTACTGTTGTTCTCCACGATCACATACTCATAATTGCGGTAAGTCGCCTTTTCTTCGATGGAATCAATGCATCTCTTCAGATCATCGATGTGATCCTTGTTGGGGATAATGATGGAGATCAGCGGTTTTTCCTCCCAGAGGAATTTTGTACGGTAAAGTCCAAGATATTCACCCTTTTCGATTTCCACCGGAACTCCGATCCTGTCATAATGAGCCTTGATGGCACGTGCTCCTGCATCAAAGGCATACATTTTGCTTTCCGGATTCTCTGCTGTGGAATCCTCATGGCATCTCCAGTGATAAAGGATCCTGGGGATATGATGGATCTGCTCTCTTCCCGCAGCTTCCACACAGCGGAATACAAAATCATAATCCTGTGCACCGTCAAATTCCTTTTTCAGCATTCCGATCTGATCCACGATCTCTTTTTTTACGACAAAAAGATGGCAGATGTAGTTTACTGTACACAAAAGATCAATATTGAAGTCCGGTTTGAAATGCGGCTGGAAGAATTTGTGCCCGTCCATGGACATCTTATCTTCATCGGAATACAGAACCTTAAGTTCCGGATCCTCATTCAGCGCTTTCACACACCGGAACAAGGCATCCGGCGTCAGCTCATCATCATGATCTGCAAACACGATAAAATCCCCTGTTGCCGCTTTCATGGCAGCATTGGTATTCTCTGCGATCTTAAGTGCCTGGTCGTTGCGGATCACGCGGATCCTGTCATCACTTTTTTCCAGCCTGTTAAGATAATCGGTAAGAGGAGAATCTGCTCCGCTTCCGTCAGAAAGACAGAGCTCCCAGTTCCCGTAGGTCTGGGCTTCTATGGAATCTACCAGCTGCTGGAGATATTTCTCCGGTGTTTTGTAAAGCGGGATCACAATACTGAATTTTGGATTCCTGGAAAATTTCGTTTTTCTTTCTTCTGCAAGCTCTGCCTTGTCCGGCAGATGCTTCACGATCCATTTGGAATAATCCACCGGACGGTTTTTACGGTCCAGCACCTTTCCGAATACCTTTCCGGTAAGGGCTGCTGCTCCGTGAAGCTTCATGTAACGGCTTCCCTTACGGAAATATACCGCAGCTTTCTCCGCAAGGCGCTTCTGTGGCTGCAGATGTACCAGACGAAGTGTCCGCACATTGCCTGCCTCAAATACAATGTAGAAGTCCTTCACACTGTCATAATGGAATTCAAAGAAAAAACCGCTCTTCTCATCGATCTCTGTTTCCTGGTACTGATTCTGCACATCCACACGTTTCAGTCTGGTGATCTCGCAGGGGATTTCATTCCGGCTGCGATCCTCCAAGCGTATGGTCAGGGGGCTGTTAAAGGCTGCCCACCCACGGACACGGCAGATTTTTTCCCCAGCTTCCACCTCGATGCTCTCGATAAAGTACTGCGGTTTTCCCTGTTTCCTGTAAAGCTGTGCTGCCGAAACAGAAAACCACCGGATACGTTTTTCACCCTTTACCGCATAAACAACAAGCTTCTTTTTGCCCTCCAGATCCGGCAGGCAGATTTCCATCTGTACACGTTCTCCGTTTACCAGATCCAGATCCTTAAAGCGCTCCAGGGCGCTGACACGCTCCTGGGCACTGATGGCTGCCGGAAGCTTTTCCCCGTCAAGAACGGCTTCCGGCTTATGATTCTTCGGCCAGATCCCCTGAAGGTGATACAGAGAAATGTCCTTCAGGTCAAACCTGTCCTTTTCTACTTCGTATAGCTCTCGCTGCATAACAATTCCTCCATTGCATCTTTTCCGGTATTTACTGTAAGGTAATGTTCCATAACCTTCTGATGTGCGGCCTCACCCATAGCTTTTCTGGCCTTCTCATCGGTTACCAGAGCTTCCAGGGCATTGACCCACTCTTCTTTTGTGGTGCACATCCAGCCATCTTTTCCGTTTTCGACCACGTATTCCATCTCACAGTTACGGCTCATGACACTTGGAACCTTTACAAGAGCAGCCTCTGTCCACTTGTTCTCGGATTTGCACCAATGGAACAGGCTGTTCTCCAGCGGCATCAGATTGATATCAAGTCCTGCGATCACGGCGGGCAGCTGTCTCCAGTCCCTAAACGGAAGCTTCTCGATGCGGTTCTGCACCGGCTCCATTCCGGATTCATCCAGCACACCCACCAGCTTCAGGTAAACCTCCGGGTGGCGCTCCATCACCTCCAGAAGTGCTGCCTCCACCTGGGCAAAATCCTGGTCATGGGTTTTGGAACCACTTAAATATCCGATATAGATCCGGTCTTTAGCCTTGTCTGTCTGCTCCACAGCCTCGTGAGACAGGATCTCCATCTCCATACTCATACAGTTGCGGTTGATCACCACCGGTTTTCCCGGGAATTCTGCCCGGATCTCTCCTGCCAGCGTCTCCGTGGATGTAAAATATCCGTCGCAGAATCCCATACATCCGCGGATACGGTCTGTAGTTGTGCAGAAGTCACTGTACTCGCTTCCCTTCAGGAAATGCAGTCCGGAAATTTTTTCGTAATCAAATACCAGATCATCCACATCATAGTAAACAGGGATTCCGGCTGCTTTCGCCCGGTTGGCAAGCATTTCTGCTTCCATCAGCTTGCTGCAGCGGTACATCACGATCGCTGTATATTCCTCGATCTTTTCCTGCTCTGCCTGATCCATCTGGATAAATTTCGATGCATAGCCTTTAAGGATCAGCTGCTCCCGGAAATGCTCCACACGATATCTGGATGCAAAGGAAATCTCCTCTCCTACAAAAAGAAGCCTGCGTTTTTCCACAGGGAGTTCACTTCCGCCGAGAGTTTTCCACAGAGAAATCATCTCTTCCACAATATTCTCCGGCTGCTCATCTTTCAGAACAAGGCCCCTGGCATATCGTTTCACACGTTCTACAGGTGCACCTACCGGAAGTACAGCTACCGGAAATCCCATGGAAATGATCTCCGAGGTTGTGTAGGAGAAGGTCTCCGGCCATACGGACGGGATCAGGAACATATCAATATCCTGCTCCAGGGTAAGTCTCGGGATCTCCTCTCTTGTATATCTTCCTGTCTGGGAAAATACCGGACTTTCGATCTCTTCGTCGGAAGTACCGATCAGTCTCAGACGGATATTCAGTTCATTCTCTTCGATATATCCCGCAAGTGCCTTCACAACTTCCAGGCCTTTTTTGTAGCAGAGTACGCCGATAAGACCAATGTTAAAGGTCTCTGTGGTCTTTTTGTTTTTTTCCACTGCCGGAAGGTAATGGGGTGCATGCGGGATCACATGGAGATTGTATACATCCGGATAAGCACGCTTGAACAGCCTTGCCGTATCATCGGAAAATGCACGGATCTCATCACAGTTTGACAGAAATTCCCGGAATTTTGTACGCCAGAGAGTTCCGGTTCCGTATTCTGTGCAGGCATTGCTGCGGTTATCCGGAATACATTTATCACAGACCTCACAGGATGGAACACCACAGTATTTTCCTTCTGCATCGATCAGATTCACTGCCGGACAAAGGGCAAAGAAATCATGAAGGAGCATAAGGAGCTTCGCACCCTGCTCTCTCTTAAGACGCAGGATACGTTCCAGGGTTCCGTAAAGATTCTGATAGGTCACAAGCTCGTTGATCCAGATCTCATCCACACGCATCAGCTCACCAAGGGCAGTTTCCAGATCATTTGCAAAAAATTCCATCTCATACTGCTTATACTGATACGTAAAGTAAAAACGATTGCTTACGATATTATAGCGAATGGTCACAAAACGATATCCTTCCCGCAGAGCCAGACGTCTTTTCTCCACAAGATAAGCCGTGGCACCACCGCCGAGATCATGGTCAAAGGCCACAATAGTAGGCACATCCAGCTTCCTGTTGAGAAGCTTCATTTCCACGTAAAGTCTTACCGGACGAAGCGGGTCTCTTCTGCAGTAATCCGCAGTATCCTTGTTGTAATCCGGATGCTTGCGGAGCAGCGCCTCACTGTGCTCTTTCAGGAGTCTCTGCTTTTCCTCAGACGGGAAGCTTCCACCATGCTTGTGATATACAAACAGGTTATCCACATGCACGTTCTCATAGCCTGCAGCTATGGCACGCTGGCACCAGTCATTCTCCTCACCGTAACCTTTTCCGAAATTCTCCTCATCCAGAAGGCCAACCTCCTGGATCGCTTTCAGGTTCATACCCATGCAGAAGCCCACACCGGTAGGCATGGCCGGATACTGCGGACGGATCATGCGGAATTCATCATCGATCTCCCACAGCGGCATTCCCTCAAACAGTTTGTTATCCCGGCAGAAATCCGGGAAGCTGCAGATGGTTCCGCAGGTGGTAAACGGTGTGGTGGTTGCAATATTTTCCTTTGCAAAGATCGGAAGCATCAGGCGCTCCAGCCACTCTTCCGGAACCTCCACATCTGTATTTACAAGAGCAACATGATTTTCCGCCATCTTTAATCCACGGTTTACAGACGGAAGGAAGCCCATATTGGTCTCATTATTAAGAAGCACCACATTGTCATGCTCTGCGGCGTATTTTTCCAGATATTTTCCTACTTCAGGATCCGGGCTCTTATCATTTACGATGATCAGACGATATGGAACCTTTGTCTTTTCAATTCCGGAAAACAGAGCATCAAAATACTCCAGTCCGTTGTAAACCGGCACGATCACATCCACCTTCTGCTGATAGATCGACTGTGGATATGCCTTTCTCGCACTGCGTACATGACGCTGTTTGAAATGGCGGAGATTTCCGATACTCTTCGGATCTTCGATAGCGTATACCAGAAGTTCTTTCTGATCCCTGGTTCCCGGGATCTTTCCGATAAGGAATCTCCCGGTATCCGCTGCGGTTCCGTATTCCAGGAAAACAGAAGTCTCTGCCGGCGCAAGAACCGTTGCCAGGAAAGAAAATCCGGCACTTTCCGCATCCGGATTTCCAATGGCATTAGCCACATCCGTACGGTAGATCGTAGTACAGGAAGCCTCCTGAAGCTTCTGTGTTCCCTGATAAAATGCGATCCTTGGCTGTTCCATAGACGCGAATGTCGGATCAAAGGCCCAGCCAATGGCATTTAAGGTGCCATTCTCATAATGGAAGAAGTCAACACTGCCCATACAGGTAGGAGTTGTCTCCACCCCCATCACTGCTGCCGGCTCTGTATGATAACGAAGAACCTTTTTGACCAGTCTCTTTACCTGCGCTTTTTTGCCTGGATGACGAAGGGCCTCTTCCTGCGCACGTGCTGCTTCCGCTGCAGCCTGCTTTGCGGCACGTTCAGCCTCTTTTCTGACACGCTCCTGTTCTCTTCGTACTTCACGCTCTTTTTCAAAGGCCAGAAGCTTTTCCACATCCGGAAGCTCAAGGCAGTCAAGTTTTCCCTCTATTACGATCCTGTCCACATTTTCCGGGTGTGTAACATCGATAAGATAAAAGCCATCGGTGGTAAAAAACGCAGTGGTACTGTTATCCACTTTCATATGGACACCCTGAGGCACAAGCTCCGCACTGCATCCGCAATCCAGACGCTCTATCCTCACTTTCAGGAAATGACCGTTTGCAGGATTCCAGCGGAGATTTCGTATTCCTTTGATACCGGAAAGCGCAAACTCTACCCGGAAACGGTTTCCGGAAAGTTTTCCCTCTGCATAAAGTGTATGCTCTTCACAGAAGCCCTCACCAAGATCATAGTACATCTTGCTGTGCATCTGGTGCTTTTCTCTTTCTCTGTTCACCAGCTCTGTTACGGAAACCGGCACTTTTTTCTGTTCAAACGGGATCAGAGAACCACAGCCCACATACTCATAGACGAAATGCATGGTCCAATCCATAAATATCTCATAGTCTGTATAGCTGATGTCAAACTCCGCCATCATCTCATCCTCATGACATAACCGCGGCAGCTCAGAAACATGTGTATACAATTCATGGATCAGGCGCCACATGATAAAATTCACAGGCACAGGGAAATCAAACATCCACTCATAATCTATGATCTGATTTTCCTTTTCTCCCATAAAGATGTTGCTGCAGATCAGATCCACATTGGCCGGGCAGACGCATTCGTAATCATTTCTTCCCGGATGATCACCAAATACCTCACGGAACTCTCCGGTCCTGTAATCCACAACCTGACGAGCCCCGAAAAATTCCTGATAGAATTTTTTAAGAAGGGCCTTGATCTCTTCAAGATCTTCTTTCTGGGCAAACTCTGCGATTTCCTGGTGAAGAGTTTTTCCGGTAAGGAGCGGATAAGAGATCTTTCCGTTTTCTGCCCTGCAGGGAAGATTCTTGTATTTATCAGATCCGGTACTCTCTGTTCCGGTTTTTTCCAGTTTTTCCACAAATTCCTCAGCCTGGGGCACCATAGCCTCTTTTTCCGCACGGACCTCTCCGTTCTCCCGGACGATCCTGGTCAGAAGACGGAACTTTTCTTTTCGCTCCTGGTTCAGCTTCACATAAAGGATTTCCTCCGGGTCCCGGTTTTCGGTACGTCCTGCCTCCACAAGAAAAGAATTCACAAAGCTGTCCAGGATCTTCTCTTTTTCGAAGGCCTTTACGCCTTCACTTTCTGCAAAAAGATCTGCTGTCTTATCTGTGTATACAGGATAGCTTCTTCCGTAGGAATTGGTATAAAGACTCTCATCTGTAAAAATCTCTGTCGGAAATTTATAATCCGGATACGGGTAGTAAAAGCGCAGAAAAGGAAAGCCGCTGTTTTCCAGCAGCTCTCCCAGTTCATTCTTGGAAAAGGTGCGCACAGACTGATTTCCCGGATATCCGTTGATCCCGAAAAAATGAAGATCTGTGTGATCCTCCGGTGCTCCGGCAAAGTACTTCAGTCCCAGTCTGTTCTCAATGGCAATCAGAAGTCTTCCCTCAGGCTTCAGATAAGCGCCCATCCGCTGAAGAAATGTCTCGTAAGGAGTTTTTCCCTCGGTAAAGCTCATGGCATACTCAAGCACACCGTTTACTACCACATAGTCGAATTTTTCCGGAAAAGTCATGTCATTCAGGTTTCCAACCATGATCGTCAGATTTTCCTTATCCCTGTTTCTCGCATAATTGATATCTGCCCGACGTTTGGAAAGCTCCACGGAAGTCACATGACCGGCCTTGCGGCAAAGCATTCCGGTAATGGCTCCGCATCCGGCTCCGATTTCAAGAACGGAATCCGCCTTTTTCAGAGGGTACCAGTTTAAGATGTTCTCCCGCAGCCCTGAAAAATGGTAGACCATTGGAAAACTCACCTCTTCCTCCGGCAGGTCATCAAAAGATTTTCCTTCCTGCGCCATTTTCAGAAGTGTTTCCTCGATATCCCCATCGGAATAATGATCCTTCGCCGTATAATAATCTAAATTCAACTCCGCCATAGTCGTTCCTCCACTTATTTCACAGATACTTTGGAAAACAGATCAAAATATCCCACTGCTTTCTTATCTGTGATCACGGTCAGGTTGCACACATCGTAAAGACGATGAAATACGGTAAAATCGCCGTCTTTATATCCGGTGCAGCCCAAACACAGCATATATTCCCCTGCCTCCAGAGGCATCACCTGTTTGAAGGTGATCTCACGGACATCGCCTGCTTTCTGCGGTTTCAGAGGCGTATGTTCATACATGGTATTGGTTCCTGTGATCTCGGTGCCTTTCAGATCTTTCAGGGTAAATGCAAAGATCGGATCGCTGACATCTGCCTGGAACTTCACTTTCATCTGAACGGAAAATTCCTTGCCTTTTTCGATCACATTGGTGATCATACCTGTATCATCCCGGATGGCAAAATCCACGATCTCGCCAAGCTTGCTGCCATATTCCAGGACCTTGGGATTCAGGTTCAGGCTGTCCTTCATAGCTTTTCCGCTTCCGGTATGTGCTTTCAGTGAAACGTCTGCTCCGGCTGCCTGGTTCTCCGTCGCCTGTCCCTCTTCTGCATCGTCTGTGTTTTCTTCCAGATCTGCATCGTCATACTGATTGACCAGTACACGACGGTAAAGATTGACCATCTCCTTGGCGCCACCCTCTGCAAGCTTCTCACCTTTGTTTAGAAGCACAACACGGTCACAGTATTTTCCGATACTGCTCAGGTCATGGCTTACAAACAGAATGGTCTTCCCCATTTCCTTAAACTCTTCGAACTTCCGGTAACATTTTGCCTGGAAAAATACATCTCCCACGGAAAGAGCCTCATCAACGATCAGGATCTCCGGATCGATATTGATAGCTACCGCAAAAGCCAGACGCACGAACATACCACTGGAGTATGTTTTTACCGGCTGATAGATAAAATCACCGATATCTGCAAAATCCAGAATAGACTGCAGCTTGGCATCGATCTCTTCCCTGGAAAAACCGATCATACTTCCGTTGAGATATACATTTTCAAGTCCGGAATATTCTCCGTTAAATCCGGCTCCCAGCTCCAGAAGAGCTGAGATCCTTCCGTTTACGGCTATTTCCCCGGCTGTGGGCGAAAGTACGCCGGTGATGATCTTCAGGATCGTGGATTTTCCGGAACCATTTGTTCCAATAATTCCCACTGTTTCTCCCTTATGCACCTGAAAGGATACATGGTTGAGCGCATAATGCTCTTTATATTTCTTTTTTCTGGATAATCCCAAGGACTCCTTAAGACGGTCCATAGGATTATCGTAAAGCTTGTACATCTTACTGACATCATTTACTGAAATCGCAATATCTTCTGCCATTTTCAACCTCACTTTTGTGTAAATCGTTCACTCTCACAATCTGCCGCCGTTCTGCTTTTTATCCTTACAGAGCAAATCCCCCATGGGAACTGTCCGGTCCGGATCAGGCGGATATCCGCCATCCGCATTCAATTAAAGCACATCTGCAAAATGCGGCTTCAGACGTTTGAATATCACAGATCCCAGTCCGAAAAGCAGGATCGTAACTACCCAGAAATAGATCGTCCATGAAGCATGGTTCCAGATCCCGACATGACCAAGCATGGAATCACGGTAGCCCGTAACTACATAGTACATCGGATTCAGCTTAAACAGCTTGATCAGCCATGGATGTGAAGAAAGCATATTGATATCCCACATGATCGGTGTAAGCCATACACCCACCTGAAGAAAAATACTGATGATCTGGGTCAGATCACGGAAAAAAATGACGATCGCACTTGTAGCATACACAAGTCCCAACACAAAAAGGAAGGTGCAGACAGAGTAATAAATGATCTGCAATGTATAAAGGCTTGGTGTATATCCGTAGCACGCACATAAGAGCAGTGCAAAGGCCACAAAGAAAACATGCACAAAAAGTGCGGAGATGATTTTTACGATGGGAAGGATGCTGATCTTGAATACAACCTTCTTCACAAGATAATTGTATTCGATCAGGGCATTGGTTCCACCGTTTAATGCGTCCTGGAAGAAAAACCACGGTACGATACCGGATACCAGATAGAGTACAAAAGGATAATCCGATACCGTTCCGGCCTTCAGTCCTACGGAAAATACAAACCAGTAGACCAGGATCGTTACGATAGGCTGGATAAATGCCCAGACAATACCAAGATAGGATCCTGCATATTTTGTTTTGAAATCATTTTTTGCAAGGCTTAAAACCAGCTTTCGATTCTGGTACAGCTCCGCCGGCAAAGCTAATATTTTCTTCATTCTGCAATTCCTTATCGATTCTTATATTCCTCGAAGCTTCCCCACTTCTGGTCCTTGTCGGAGAAAATAAGCTCCATGCCTTCCGGGATCGGCCACTCAACGTTAATGTCCTTGTCATTCCAGATCAGTCCGCCCTCATCGTTTGGATGATAGAAATCAGAACACTTGTAGGTGAACTCTGCATTCTCGGAAAGTACCAGGAAGCCATGAGCAAATCCCTTCGGGATAAAGAACTGTTTCTTGTTTTCTGCGGAAAGGACTACGCCATACCATTTTCCAAAAGTCTTGGACCCTTCACGAAGGTCAACCGCAACATCAAACACTTCTCCGTTTACCACACGTACCAGTTTATCCTGGGGATAGCTGATCTGGAAATGAAGTCCGCGGAGAACACCGTAACGGGAGCTGGACTGATTATCCTGAACGAATTCCACATCAATGCCTGCTTCCTTGAAATCGTTATAATTGTACGTTTCCATGAAATATCCTCTGGAATCACCAAATACAGTTGGCTCGATCACTTTCAATCCTTCAATATCTCCGCACTGTGTTACTTTTATTTTTCCCATTTTTTTGTTCTCCTTTTCTGTTTTGATTTATTTGTGATGTTTCTTTTCTTTTATTCTAAGAGCCGCAAGAAGGGAGATCAGGATCAGGATCATCACTGCCATGAGCATAAGAAGGATCTTACGCAGGGCAGGAATGCTCTTTTTTTCGCTGGTGTCCTCTCCGGCTGTACTCTTCTCTGTTGTTTTGCTGTTATCTTCCTTTGCTGCTTCTGTGGAAGCTTCCGTTCCGGAAATGTCCGCTTCCTGACTGTCTTCTGCTGCAGCGGTCGGTTCCGGTACAGGTGTATCGGTTGCCTGTGCAACACTTGCAGTACCGATCAGATAATCTCCGAAATAGTAACCGGTTTCTGTTTTCCCGTTGGTATTCTCTGACTTCTCGGTAAGGGAGTTCAGCTCCACCCCTTTTGGAAGGAATACATAGCCGCCATTTACTTCTGTTTTTGTGAAATTCTCAAATGCGTAATTGAACATAGCCGTACTGTCCATACAGGAATTGGAAAGCTCTGTTCCACGCATGGTCACTGCAATATATGTGGTATTATCTCTGGTCACTCCTGTGACAAGTGTATGCCCTGCCGCAACGGTAGTTCCGGTTTTTCCACCAATGCAGCCTTCGTAGTAAAATCCGCTTTCCGGCGCAAACATAGGATGATGGGTATGCAGGATCCTCTGCTGGCTGTTCATATTTGTAGGCTGGATGATATAATCCGGTGTGCCCACAACCGTACGGAATGTTTCATTTTTCAGTCCTTCTCTGAAGATCAGCGCCATATCCCGTGCTGAAGAATAATGATTATCATCCGGAAGTCCGCTGGAATTTGCAAAATGTGTATTGGTACATCCGATCTCACTGGCGCGCTGGTTCATCATATCGATAAATGCCTGCTCTGTCCCGCCGATATGCTCTGCGATCTGTGCCGCAACGTCATTGGCAGACTGGATGATCAGAGCATAAAGACAATCCTCCATAGTCAGGACTTCGCCCACCTTTGTGCCGATATTACTGGAATCTGCCGTAACATTACGCACCCCGGTCTCTGTAAAGGTAACCTTCTCATCCATGGTGGAGTTCTCCACTGCCACCAGCAAGGTCATGATCTTGGTAATGCTGGCCGGATATCTCTGTTCATCTCCGCCCTTGTTATAAAGAACAACTCCTGTGGCTGCATCCATCAGGATACCGGTATCTGAGGTAATATCCGGTCCTGCCGGCCATCCCTGGATCTGGTTGGTGCTGATATCATATTTCGCATTCAGGTCCACGGCAGCCATGGTCTGTAACGGCAGCATCAGCGCCACACTGACTGCTGCGAAAACTGCCAGTAATTTTTTTATTTTTTTCATAGCTCTCCCCTTCTTCTGTTAAAACCCGTCAAAGGAAGCAATAGCATCCACAACTCTCTTCGCATCCTCCATATCCAGATTATAGAACATAGGCAGTCGCATAAGACGCTCGCTTTCTTTTGTAGTATAAACATCTTCTCCGAAAAATCTTCCGAATTTTTTTCCTGCCGGCGCGGAATGAAGGGGTACATAGTGGAACACACTGCAGATATTCTTTTCGCGGAGATATTTCAGAAGCCTTGTGCGTACCTGGATATCATGTACCTTAATGTAGTACATATGTGCATTATGTGTGCATTCTTCCGGTACATAAGGCTGCTGGATCTTTCCTTCTTCCGCCAGAAACCTGAGGTTCTCATTGTAAAAATCGTAGATCTGCATCCGCTTGTCGCTGATCTTCTTATGCTGCTCCAGCTGGGCATAAAGATATGCCGCATTCAATTCGCTCGGAAGATAGGATGATCCATAATCCATCCAGCGGTATTTATCTACCTGACCACGGAAAAACTTACTGCGGTCCGTTCCTTTTTCTCTCAGGATCTCTGCCTTCTCCAGGTACTGCTCCCCGTTGAACAGGATCGCACCACCCTCTCCCATGGTATAGTTCTTAGTCTCATGGAAGCTGTAGCAGCCAAAATCTCCGATGGTACCAAGGGCTTTTCCCTTATAGTAGGCATCCACACCCTGGGCCGCGTCTTCCACTACCTTCAGATCATGCCTTCTGGCAATCTCCATGATCGTGTCCATCTCGCAGGCTACTCCTGCATAATGGACCGGAACGATCGCACGGGTCTTATCTGTGATCGCCTGTTCGATCAGCTTCTCGTCAATATTCATAGTATCCGGTCTGATATCCACAAATACGATCCTTGCACCGCGAAGCACAAATGCATCTGCCGTTGATACAAAAGTATAAGACGGCATGATCACCTCATCGCCAGGCTGGATATCTGCCAGAAAAGCAGCCATCTCCAGTGCATGGGTACAGGAGGTTGTCAGCATCACATGGCCCACATGAAAGCGCTCTTCCATCCATGCAGAACATTTCTTCGTGTAGATCCCGTCGCCGCAGAGCATTCCCCGTTCTACTGCGTCACGGATGTACTCAAATTCCTTACCTGTAAACGCAGGTCTGTTAAAATCAATCATGTATTTCCTCTTTATTTCTCATTCTTCATGGTTTTTCTACATTAACTGTACATTCCATTTTCTCACACTCATGTTGTAAATTCAATGCCTATTTTTCTGCCGGTGCATAATCCGGGATCTGATTATGGTATGCCACCTCCTGGCCGTTGGGGTCCAGAATATGCATTTTCTCATAAAATTCCTCTGTGAGAAGATCCATTTCCTTACGATTCTCTGTTTTTACATAATATAATGCCAGATACGGATTAGGACCATGCTCAATGACCTTCTCTCCTTCCTGATAAAAGATCCAGGGCTTTTCCACCTGTTCTTTCTCTCCCAACCGAACTGCCGCAGACTGATCTCCGATGGTAAGAAGCCTTCCCTGAAAATAAATGACAGCTCCACAACACTGTGGTTTATGAACCTCGTGTTCTGCAAGCATTTTTTCCAGTTTATCCGGATCATAGAGAGATGCAAGAAGAAGCTCTTCCATATTAAATCCATAGACCATATCGGTCAATTCATGCTCATATCCGAAAAATCGTGCGGCGATCTCGCAGACCTGGATACCTTCTCCCGGCTTCCAGAAAAACTGCATGGAAAGGGCTCCGTCTTTCTGACCGGTTCTGTCCGCATATGCCTGAAGAAGTTCTGTGGCAGGCTTTTCAACTTTTGACAATAATCTGGAAGGATACACATTTCTTGTGCTGATGGGGATCTCACCTTTGGCAACAAATGTCTTTTCACGGTCTGCAATACTGATCACATGGACTTTTCCATGCCGCACCCAGGTCATCATATTGAATTCATAGCCATCGTTATATTCTTCCACCAAAATCTCCGGCATATCAGAAAATCCTGCTGTTTTTTCTGCCCCGTTTATCAGCTCCTCCAGATCTTCGGATATATAGATCCCGCGGGAGCCGTATTTATCCAGTGGCTTACTGACCACCGGATAGCGAAGTCCCTCAAGCAGCTCTTTCAGCTGAGTTTTTTTGGACCTGTCTTTAAAGTATGCGATTGGGATTTTTCGAAAGCCCGGAGTGGGAAGTCCCAGTTCGGTAAGCAGTGCTCTGGTCTCTGATTTATCACGATACCAGGGAAGCTGCTCCGGTTTCAGATAACAGGGGATTCCTGCCCGGTCCGCGATCTTTACCATACATTCCAGAAGAAGGTCGGAAAAGGATGTGATGATACCATCAATCTCTTTTTCTCGGCAGAGACAGGCGATCTGTTCCGTATCTGTTACCGGGATCTGAAATGCCTCATCTGCAAATTCTCTTGCCGGACCATCCGGATATCCGTCGCAGACAATGGTGTAGTATCCTTTTTCGCGGGCCTTCTGCACCAGCTGCACAAATTCTCCCAGTGTTCCCAATATCAGCAATCTGTGTTTCATGATTCCGTTTCCTCCCATTCTCTTATGGAATCCGCGATATACTGCATTTCTTCTGCCCCGTATCTCTGATCACAGGGAAGCGGCAGCACATTGGCAGCCCAGTCATATTCCATGGTATCCCTGTCAAATTCTTCCAGGATATTGCGCCAGTTTGTTGGCACAAAAATCTTACGGCCTGCCAGCCAGTGTCGAAGCTCCAATCCGTTCTTATGATAATACGGATAGGCAAACGGTCCCTCCGGCACCTCACCTGTAAAAGCATTCCTTGAAGGAAGAAGCTGCGCCAGCAGACGGTAGTTCTTTTCTCTTCTTGTTTTGATACCGGAATAATCCATAGTCCTGAGGAGGTTCCCGGTCAGACGGGACATTCGGCGGATCTCCATCTCATGATAATTTGCTGCATTATCCAGCATTTTCTGATAGAAGGTTCCGGCATCATATTCATAACGTCCCAGAATATGCTCCATTCTTCCCATGGAATGGTCAAGAGGCTTCTTTTCCGGTTCCAGCTCCGCATCGGTAGACAGATATGCTCCGTCACTGACTCCGAGAAATTTTCTGCAGGAATACAGAGTGTCCACGCCCGGCAGCGGCTTCTGAAAAAACGCATGCGTATGATCCACAATGATATTTCCATAGATTTTTTTATATTTCCGGATCTTATCATCGGTAAGCTGGCCATAATAATTTACCAGATACAGATATTCTCCTTCCGGAAGAGTTCTCTCCTCAAGAACCGGATGCAGACCTTCATCCATATGATAAAATTCGATTTCTGCCCCGGATCTCTCACAGGCACCGGTTACGGAATCACAGAGAAAAAATGGCAGGTAGATCTTTCTGCACTTACGTGCTTCCATCAGCCACAGAAGCGCTGTTCTTCCGAGATTCACGCCGCAGAGATCAGGATAGTATTCCTGTCCCGCCGGTTCTTCCAGTTCCAGATAGCCGCCGATCTCTTTTTTCATCAGTCTGTCTCCTCCTGACGGATCACATAGTGCGGCATCTTTTTGGCCTCATTGAGAATATTCATGAGATAAATACCGATGATCCCGATTGAAAGCAATGTCAGTCCGAAAAATGCCAGCATCACAAGCATCAGGGATGTCCAGCCTTCCACTGAGATCCCACACAGAAAATATCTCACCAGATAATAGATTCCCAGTAAAAAGCTTACCAGAAAACTGGCAATGCCGATGTTTCGCACCATAAGCAGCGGAAATGCCGTGTGGGCAGTAATATCATAGATGAGATCCTTCACAAGGCGGCGAAAAGAATATCCGCTCTTTCCATATGCACGTGCTGCATGCTGCACCGGAACATTG
>ENA-OWPB01000968-OWPB01000968.1-human-gut-metagenome-genome-assembly--contig:-NODE-968-length-30496-cov-3.900135_pt1 | contig 30496 bp, 25 predicted proteins | sample MGYA00248260_ERZ651838 | MGnify/ENA primary metagenome ERZ651838 (study PRJEB26924, sample SAMEA4378304) | human gut metagenome | biome: human gut; feature: human-associated habitat; material: faeces... | reverse complement strand
CTGGATGCCAGATAAGCCGGGAATCCTTCCTCTGCCGGCATCTCTTCCAGACGTCCGGACAGCTCACGAAGAGCCTCTGCCCAACGAGACGTAGAATCCGCCATAATCGCGACATCATATCCCATGTCACGATAATACTCAGCCAGTGTAAGTCCTGTGTAAATAGATGCCTCACGGGCAGCTACCGGCATGTTGGATGTGTTTGCGATCAGCGTTGTTCTGTCCATCAGCGGATTCCCTGATCTTGGATCCACCAGTTCTGAGAACTCCTCCAGAACCTGTGTCATCTCATTTCCACGCTCTCCACATCCAATATATACAATAATGTCTGCATCGGACCATTTTGCGATCTGATGCTGGCTCATCGTCTTTCCAGTTCCGAATCCACCAGGGATTGCGGCTGTTCCACCTTTTGCTAACGGGAACATGGTATCCATGACACGCTGTCCCGTTACAAGCGGAACTCTTGCAGAATAACGATGATGCACTGGCCTTGGCACACGAATCGGCCATTTCTGCATCATGGAGAGTTCTTTTCTCTCCCCTTCTGTTGTCTCGATCACAACAAGTGTATCATTGATATGATACTGTCCGTCAGGTACGACACTGACCACGATTCCTTCCACATCCGGAGGAACCATACATTTGTGCACGATCGCATGCGTCTCCGGAACTTCTGCAATGATTGCCCCTCCCTGGAGTGCGTCACCTTCTGCAACCGTCATGTGTGTATCCCACAATTTATCAAGATCCAGAGAATCTACACTGACACCTCTTGTAATAAATGCGCCATTACTTGCCTGCGCAACCTTTTCCAGCGGACGTTCAATTCCGTCGAAAATATTATTGATAATTCCAGGTGCGAGGATAACAGATACTGCATCTCCGGTACCCTCCACAATCTCTCCCGGCTTCAGACCGGAAGTCTCCTCATAGACCTGAATCGTTGTCCTGTCCTTGTCCAGAGAAATAACCTCTCCTACCAGACGTTCTTCTCCTACATAGACCATCTCGGACATCTTAAATCCGGTCCTGCCTTTCAGATAAATGACAGGGCCGTTAATTCCATATATTTTTCCAGTATGTTTAGCGTCCACTGCCCATACCTCCTCCAAATGCGAACTTCTGATATTCTCTCTCCAGCGCGCCCTTAAATGCATAATCTACCAGAATATTTCTCTCTGGAATGACTGCACGGATTCCACCGATAAAGTCTTCTTTGCTGATACTCAGTGTAAATCCTGTCTTCTCCTCCAGATACGCTTTCTTATCTGCGTCTGTCGGATTAACATAGATCGTCATCTCGCCGCAATCAGAATATGCTACCGCTTTTTCAATATATTTTACCAGAAGATCCTGATATTTTTCCGTCTTCATATATGCAGACAGTTTTTCTTCGACTTCTTTAAAAAGCTGCTTTTTCAGACGTTTCTGTGTAGCTCCAAGCTCTCGCTTAAGTTCCAGCGCAGCCTTTGAATTCGCCATACCAAGCTGCTGCTTCACGCTGGTCTTTTCCGCCTTGATCCTTGTGTCTGCCTGTATCAGTGCCTCTGCTTTATGTTGCTCAAAGACATGGGTAAGCGCCTTCTTATGCTGTTCCACAATCGCATTCCCTTTGCTTCTTGCCTCCTGCATTGCAGATTCCTGCAGTCTTGTTATCTTCTCATCTACTGTCACACAATCACCTGCTTCCTATAGTTTTAATCCTATAGCCTCATTCACATACGATGTGATAAAGTCTTTTTTACGTCCGGTTCCGTGTCTGTCCGGAATCTCGATCAAAAGCGGCATGGTCCGCTGTAACTTAATCTCGTTGATAAGATCCGGGAACTCCCGTCCGAACCGCTCAGTCAGCAGAATGACACCAACTTCTTTGTCATTCATGGCATTTTCTAATTCTTCACGCAGTTCGTTTCTTTCATGTACAACGACTCCATCTACGCCCGCCAGTCTCAGTCCCGTCAGAGTATCGACATTATCACTGATCAGATACATTTTCATCTTATAATTTACCGAGGATCATGAAGGAGATGATCAGTCCATACAGACACACACCTTCTGCCAGTCCTACGAAGATCAGTGACTTACCAAGTGCGCTGGAGTCCTCGCTGATTGCTCCAAGAGCGGCACTTGCTGCACTTGCTACGGCAATACCGCCACCGACACAGGAAAGACCGGTTGACAGTGCGGCTGCGATATAACCAAATCCAGTTGCATTTGAAGCGGCTGCTGTTGTCTCTGCAGCGTATACCGGATCTCCGGAAAATAACATGATCGCTGCGATGGCAAATGCTCCAAAATAAAAGACAACATTTGCTCCAAGTGCACGTTTATAACGTTTCTTACTTCTCTCTCCCTTAAGGAAATATCCAAATGGTACGATAATTCCAAGTACCAGTGCTGCCACCAGTAATAATTTTACAGTTAATGTCATGACTTCTTCCTCCTACTCGCTCTGTTTATGAAATGGTTTGAATTCTCTTCCTGTTCCTTTATAAAAACGGCTGAACATCTCGTAATATTCCAGACGCAGAACCTGGATACCAACTACCAGTCCTTCCAGTCCACAGACTATGATATTACCGATGACAAATATGATCCAGTTCGTGCTTCCCGCACTCGCTCCGGAGAGCATCAGTACAACTTCCATCATTGCCGCATGGCTCACTGCAAACGCTCCGATACGCACATAAGAAATGGTATTGGAGAAGTAGCTTAACATGGTCTCGAACAATTCAAAAAATGCCTGTACAAAGAACATGACCCTGCCGCCTTCCATTTTCTTATGACGTTTCTCTACCAGATTTCCAAGTGGCTCTTTAAATACAAAGAGGAGCACCGGAATTCCAAGGAAAATCACAAGCATTACATTTCCCGGAGTCTTGTGTCCGGTCATATAAAGTACTACTGTCAGTACCAGGAATCCATAAAATACAAGTCCTGCCACACCATTGGTGGAGAATAACATATTTTCCTTATCGTGGGCTTTCGCCGAATTGATAATATTGAAGATCATCACCAGAATATTCAGTGCCATACCAAATGCAATGGCAACGACGAATACGGTGTTAAGCTGCCCGATAAACGGCAGATTCGTCATTGCCGATACAGGCCTTAACCAGCGGGCTTCAATAATATCTTCAAATCCAAATACGCTTCCGAACATAAATCCGAAGAACATGGAAAAAATACCTGCAATGGAAATAATTCCTGCCAGATTGATCTTCTTTGTCAGATACAGGATTCCGCCAATTGCAAAGAGGCAGAAGCCCTGGCCAAGATCTCCGAACATGGCTCCGAATATAAATGTATAGGTCAGTGCCACGAACATGGTCGGGTCCATCTCATCGTGAGCCGGAAGTCCGTACATCTTGATAAACATTTCAAATGGTTTAAATACCTTCGGGTTCTCAAGCTTTGTCGGAGGATCACCAAAATACTGGTCACGCTCATCTTCGACCATGATACTGATCTTATCGTCATCCTGGGTCTCAGCAAGAAGCGCATCTACATCCTTTTCACTCATCCAGCCACATAAGATATAGAACTCATCCCGCTCATCCTCACTGGTCACTCTCGCTGCAAGTTTACGGATATCAAAGTTGTCCGCAAGCTTCTGCAGTCTCTTTCTCGCTCCCAGAAGCTTGGCTGCATTACGTTTCATAAGTGCTGTAATCTTATCCTCATCTGCATCAATATCTTTTTGCACTGCTTCAATATCCTGATCCAGCTTTTCACACGCTTCTTTAGGAGTTCCGATATAAGCATCTGTTACGTCAATTCTTTCAAAATGAAGTGCCCGGAATGTGTTATCCACTTTCGCAATATCTGCATTTGCTGCTATGTAACAGCCATAAACAAAACCTTTGTCTTTTCCAGCCTCCAAAAATATGGCATTTAAACTATCGGCCAGATATTTTTCGAGACGTCTGTAATAGTCAATAGAAATGCGTCCAAACCGCACCTGCATATATTGATACTGCAATGCTTTATGAACATCCACTTTCAACGAAGAAAATGGTTTCAGGACATTTTCCTTTCCAAGCAATTCTTCCTTCTTGAGCTTCAGCCTTTCTCTGTCTTCCACAAGTCCCAGATAATCATGATTCAGATCCCGGATCAGCGCCAGCATATCATCCTTTGATCCTGACAGATCTGCCCGAATTTCCCTGTCCTCCGGCAGAAGCTGTGCGAACTGCTCTGCCTTTGCAAGCGGCTCTCTGTACGGGTTCACTTCCACGAACGGCATGATATTTTCCGTCGTCTTAAGTTCTGTCACCGCATTTTCAATCTGCATCTCGTATTTTGACAGATATTTCTCGCATACCCGGTCGATGTCATCTCTCGGACCGCTGATATTTAAGAATCTCATTTTTACAATCACTTGCTCTCACCTCCCAAGTATGTCAATATCTCCTGTCTGGTCAGTCGATAACGGATACACTCTAACGCTGTCGTCAACTTGTCGATTTCCTGCTCCTTCAAGAATAAAAATGCATGCATCGTTGCATCGGAGTAAGGATCCTTCTGCCTGTCAGATATGTAGAGGTCCCGCAAAATATCTTTGATACTCTTTTCTATGGACTGTCCCTCTTTCATGTGGACATGTGTTCCATAGTAAGTATTCTCAATCTGCTTTTTCATCTCTTCTACATTCGGTGCTTCCACGATTGCCTTAAATTCTTCCGTACTTAAGTGAAAATGATATGGAAGCGTCAGTGCATAGATTTCTGCCGGAAGCATGTGATAATACTGCTTCGCACGGTACACCCATTGAATGTTCATGAGATCCATCTTGATTCCCACATCTCTTGAAAAACGCTCTCTGGATTTTCCGGAGAATACCTTTCTTCCCCGCCTCCAATAATTTGTAAAATAGTAAAGCTCCAGTGCCTGATCGTAGTCAAATAATGTCGCTGCCCCGGAATCCCGGATTGGTTTTAATGCTTCATAATACTCACTGCCCCGTAAGTTATCCACAAGTTCATCAATATTTGTGGAAGTTATCAACTTATCAATGGAAAGTTTTGAGTATTTATCAAAAAATTCCTTCTTATAATCCAGGTCATAAGGCTTGTCATAATGGTTAAATACGATTCTCAGACAATAGTTGATCACACTGACTTCATACTTCTTCCAGTAAATCTTAAGAAATTTCTTCTGGTCGATTCCCGCAAACCGAAAGATTCTTGTGTAATCATTATACAGCGACTGATACAACATCTTCTCAATATCACCTCGATGAAGATGCGACAGTTCCAACTGATTCATATAGACTGCGTAGGCCGGTTTCGTCTTCAGAAATTCCACCACCTGTACAACATCCGTAAAACCGGAAATAGTCTCATAATCAGCCTGTGTAAGGAGCTTTGCCTGCATTGCGCGGATCTTCGTCGTAAGTCCGCTGTATGCCATCACATTGCCCATTGTTCTCTTCCTCGCTATATTTCCTTTTGAAATGTCTGAATTTCTGATGCCTGCGGTTTGCTCCTTGCTTCAAGCTCCCACGGGCATCTTATATTACACTTCTATTATATGACGCAAAATACCTTCTGCATAAACTGCATGAGCCATCTCATATTCCTTTTCCAATGTCTGAACTGTCTCGTGATTCTTCTCCCGCTGGCTCTTCAGAAGTTCATCAACCTGCCGCTTTCCATCTTCCCGGATTCTGGTAAGTTCTGCCTGCGTCTTCTCATCCAGTTCTTTATCAAACTGATCTCTCTGCGCCTGAATCTCCTGCTCAACCTGACTCTTATCTTCTTCTGCCTTCGCCACAATACTGCGCGCAGTGTTCTCAATATCATCCAGTTTTTCAATCACAGATTTCATAAGCCGCCCCCTTCTCGTTATCTTTCTGACCAAAGCCACATATCATCACAGAACTCTCTAAAAAACCCGCACACTTTTTAATGATTTTTCAAAAAATCTGCAGAAATTCTAACACTTTTCTATAATATGAAATATTTTAGAAAATGGCTCTAAATCAGAATGTTTATATTTTACTATAGTCTCCAAATTGCACAATTGTCAAGTAAATTATGCTGTTTTTTGTGTAATTTTTATACATTTCCACCAAAGTGTATGGATACTTCATTGGTAAAAATCACAAGACTATTTTTGTATATACTAAGCGGTTCGATTCATGTTGTATAACCGCAAGATACTCACCTCTGCAATCCTGCCGGAGGCTATATTAACTGTGCTCGCCAGTTCTTCCTGTCCCAAAATTATTTACACAATTTTCTCACTTCTTCCACTGTCTTCTGTGCAATTGACGCAATCTGTTCTTCCGAAACCCCTGCCTTCCACATGGAACGAATCATTTCACTCTTACCTTCTTCTTTTCCAATCCGTTCGCCTTCTTCTCTTCCAATCCGCGTCGCATAATGGAGCTGTGCATACTTATCCCTTTTATACTTCAATCTCGTCTCATACTCCAGACGCTTCTTCTCGTCCGCACTGAGTCTGTCCAGTTCTTCATACGCTTCTCCAAAATACCCGTCCTGCTTTGCCATCTCTTTTAACTCCTTCCGGCTCTTTGCATTGAGAAATCGCATCCACCTTATGATTCCTTCTTCGTTCTGATCTTCCGGTGGTAACTTCCCCAATTCCAACACATGAATCTCCATGATATCTGTATAAATCTCTCCCGTTTTTGTATCGCAAAATGTAATTTTTCGATAGTACCTGTTATCCTCCGGGAAATGTACAAAATCCAGAATACTGACATGAATGCATTTCTGAATTTTGTCATAATCATCACCTTTATGAATCTGATCTGTGACCATCTTGCTTAAATAAAACACAATCCGTTTTTTCCAAAAATCAAATTCTGCCACCTGCATCTCAAAGTCTATCTGCGTGCCATTATGCATTTCAACTCGAACATCCAAAATTCCATATTTATCGTCTTCGTACTCTTTTCTGAGTATGGTCGGCAACAGTCTAGTCTCCTTGATTTCTTCTGATCTTACTCCCAACAATGCTGCAATAATTCCTTTTCGCACCTTTTCATTTCTCATCAGTTCTTTGAAACAAAAATCTACGGTCGGAAGCATGATAAACTCGTCATCTGTACGGTTCTTTTGTACTTTAGTTCCTGTTCTTTTTGACATATACTCTCCTCTCCGACAACTTCCTATAGTCTGAGAAAAGATTATCTATAGATATTTTATCATATATTAATAGTATATTCCAGTTGGAAATGCTAATCTTCAAATAACATCCTGTGCCGCACTAGGTTCCCTTCCTCCTCCCAATAACATCGCACATAACAAAATCCAGCCAACTGTTACTCAGATAATTGAGGAATTTGCAACATTTTGCGAGCATCATTAATCTGTAAGTGCACTGTCTGAGCCGCCCTTTGGCGAGTCTGCACGCACAGATTTAATAGATAGCGCAGCAAAATTTGTAAAAATTCATCATATCTGATGACAGCTGGCTGGATTATTATATTATATCGAATTATTTAACACATTTTTACTGAGTTCTCAGCTCTGCTCCCATCTTCTTCTGCAGCTTCTTCATAACCTGATTTGCTACATTTTCAATCTCCTGGGAAGTCAGTGTCTTCTCATTAGATCCGATGGTCAGTCTGATTGTCACAGATTTCTTGCCCTGTGGGATTTGTTTTCCACGGTACTCATCTACGAAATCTGCTTTCTTAAGGAACTCGCTGGCTTTCTTCTTGCCGAGAATTGCCTCATGCATATCACTCCATACTGCATTGGAGTCAAAGAGCATGGAAATGTCATACTCGTTCTCCGGATATGCTGCAAGGTGAGTGAATTTGTTGGTTCTGGAAATGAGTGGTTTCAGTTTCAGAACATCTAATTCAAAGAGCATTACGGACAAGTTCTTGATTCCGCAGTCCATAGATGCCTTCTTAGCCAGAAGTCCCATATCACCAATCTTCTCGTCTCCACGGTAAATGTTGAGCCATACTACATTGTCAGCCCATACTGGTTTCTCTTCTTTTCTGAACTCAAATGCTGCCTGATGTGTATAACGTGGCATATACTCCAGAACACCTTTTGCTTCCTGGAAGAGTTCTTTCACATCTTTCACACTGCTTGCAAATGCTCCGGCAATGTGGCGGCGCTGCTCTGGCAGTAACTCAGACTTGTCGTATGGTGAAGTATAGTTCGCATCATGGAATACCTGAGCTTCCTCAAAGATTGAGAAATCATTGAAGTAACGCTCATTCTTTGCAACTGCCTCGCAAATGTTCGGAAGCAGAGAAGCACGCAGGTAACTGAGATCCGGTGCCGGTGGTGTTGAAAGACGAAGCATTCCTTCTGTCGTCTGCATAATTGCATTCAGATATACATCATTTACCCAAGGATATGTGTAGATTTCCTGCATTCCACAACGAATTGCAAGGAACTCTTTCATATTTCTTACAAGATCCTGATCTTTCTGATTGATTGCACTGTCAAATGTTGTTGTAAATGATGTTGGCTCGAAATTGTCGTATCCATACATTCTGGCAACTTCTTCCATTACATCATCTTTAATGGAAATGTCACCTGTAGAACGCCATGTCGGAGCGATAACGTGCATGTCCTCGCCATTGATCTGTACATCAAATCCAAGTTTCTCAAGCTTGCCCTGGATCTCATCATTTGTCAGATGCTTTCCAAGTCTCTTCTCAAGCCATACAAGGTTTACATCAATCTCAGCTCTCTTGAGTTTCTTTACATATTTATCACAGTAACCTGTCACTTTCATTTCCGGATACAGCTCTTTGAAATACTGCATGGAAAGTGCAAGTGCCTGGTCGCATCTCTCAGGATCGATAGCTTTTTCATATCTTGAAGAAGCTTCTGTACGGTTATCATAACGAAGTGCAGTTCTTCTGATTCCTGCTGCTTCAAAGTTTGCGACCTCAAGAATGACACGCTCTGTCTTAGGCAGGATAGAATCCTTTGCTCCACCCATAACACCAGCCAGTGCAACAGGTCCCTCGAAATCTGTAATTACAAGGTCATCTGTACAAAGAGAAAGCTCTTTGTCGTTCAGAAGAAGTAACTTCTCATTTTCTGCTGCATGTCTTACAACGATGTGATCAGAAATGTTGTCTGCGTCAAATGCATGTGTCGGATTACCAGTTGCAAGCATGACGTAGTTTGTAATGTCAACCAATGCATTGATCGGACGCATACCAACCTTCCAGATTCTACTCTGCATCTGATATGGCGCCTCTTTTACATTTACACCAGACATTTCTACTCCGATATATCTTGGGCATCTGTCCGGATCAGCAATCTCTACATTAAAGTCAGACTGTACATCTGTCTCAAATGGCTTGATCTCAGCTAATGGCAGATTGTATAATGCTGCGATCTCACGGGCGATGCCATAGTGTCCCCACAGATCAGGTCTGTTTGTCATTGATTTGTTATCAATCTCAAGAAGAACATCGTTCAGATCCAATGCATCTGCCAGAGTTGTTCCTGCCGGTACATCAAATGCAGACAGGTCAAGAATCTCCGCCTCCTGAGATGCCGGGAAGAGATCTCCCAGTCCGATCTCGTCAGATGCACAGATCATTCCGTAGGAAGCCACGCCGCGAAGTTTAGACTTCTTGATCTCAACAGGCTCTCCCTCTCCATGCCAGCGGACAATTGCTCCCGGGCAGGATACGGCAACGCGCATACCTTTTTCCAGATTGATACCACCGCAGACGATGTCTTTGATTTCACCGTCACCGATGTCTACTTTGCAGACACGAAGCTTATCTGCATTTGGATGTGGCTCGATATCCTCGATCACACCTACTACCATATGGTCAAAACGGTCTGCCAGGTACTCGACGTCCTCAACCTCAACAGTATCCATAGTCAAATCATATGCAAGCTGTTTCATATCCATATCTTCAGGGATATTTACAAAATCTTTAATCCATGATAATGATAATTTCATCTTTATTCTCCTCCGCTTATCTGAACTGTCTCAGGAATCTTAAATCGCCACTGTGGAACAATCTTACGTCATCTACGCCGTAACGCATCATGACCAGTCTGTCCAGACCAATGTTTACATAGAAACCTGTGTACTCATCCGGATCCAGTCCTGCTGCACGAAGTACATTTGGATGTGGTGATCCACCCGGCATAACCTCGATCCAGCCCACATGTTTACATACGCTGCAGCCTTTTCCGCCGCACACCTGACACTCCATGTCGATCTCAAATCCTGGCTCTACAAATGGGAAGAAACCGGAACGCATTCTTACCGGAACGTCTCTTCCGAATACTTTACTTAAAATGCTCTGGATCATAACTTTTCCGTCTGTGAACTTGATATCCTTATCCACGATCAGAGCCTCATACTGGAAAAATGCTCTCTCATGATGTGAATCTGTTGTCTCGTTACGATATACACGTCCCGGATATACAAAACGATACGGCGGTTTATGTGTCTGCATGTAACGGACACTTCCTCCTGTCAAATGTGGTCTCAGGCAAAGCTTTTCATTTGTGCTTCCACTGTCATGACCCTCCAGCCAGTATGTGTCCATACTCTCTCTTGCCGGATGATTCGGAGGGAAGTTCAGTTTATCAAATGCATATAACTCACTTGTGATGTCATCCTCCTGGAAAATTTCAAATCCCATAGAACGGAATGCATCGTTCAGGTCATAGCACATCTGTGTAATCGGGTGAAGGCCTCCGTTCGGTGGCAGGATTCCCGGTACAGAACAGTCAAAGTCCGGTGAAACCTCAGAAGCTTTCAGCTTCAGCTCTGTTCTCTTAGAGTTGATCAGCTCCGTCACCTGATTCTTAGCCTGGTTGAGCACCTTTCCCATCTCCGGGCGAAGCGCTGCGTCAAGCTTTGGCATCTCCTTCATTAAAAGACTTAATGCACCCTGTTTTCCAACATATGCATTCTTCACATTCTGCAGTTCATTTTCATTTGCTGCTTCAGAAATCTTAGTTTTCACTTCTGATAAAATACTGTTGATTTTATCCTTCATTCTAATTCCCCTTTCTACCATTTAAATATCATTAAATATTAGCGTACTTTTTACATGTCTGTATCAGAGTCAACTTTCAAAATACTTCATATTTTGAAAGTATGGCATATTTCCATATGACGCAGTGCGCTTCCTGCCGGAGGCTTTTTTTATTGAAAATAAAAAAAGCACCGCCACTTGTGATTAACAAGGGACGATGTTACTCGCGGTACCACCCTATTTCAGAGTCCTTATAACTCTGCACTCTTTTATGTGTATTCGATCTGCTACACGAACATCCAACTTAACGCATCTGCCAGGCAAATGCTTTTCATCGGAAGACTCCCATACTGAAATTTCCAAAAGGTTCGCGTGAAATGCTCTCAGCCGGTGACACTTCATCTCTGCTTCACTACATCTTCTGTACTTACATATGTTCATAGTCCAAAATCATGATAATTATTACATAATTTTCCGGCTTTGTCAATGTGTGAGTTCGGTCCATCTCACACTCCAATTACCAGATAAGAAATCAGAAGTACTTATTACAGATACTTCTGATTTCACTTTACAAATTTAAATCAACTTATTTTTTTGCATTTGCTTTAAAATTCGTTCTAAAATTTCTTCTAGCTTAAGTTTTGAACAAGCAACATTAAATCTTCTATACTGACTGTATCCTGTGCCAAATTCTGAACCATGACTTAGAATCAATTTGCAATCATCTCTCCAAAACTTTTCCAATTCCGCATCAGACATATTCAGTCCACTACAATCCACCCACATTACATATGTTGAATCGCTATTTACAACTTTCAACTGAGGAAAATGCGTTTCAAAATATTCTTTAAAAATCCTCTTATTTTCCTGTATATAATACTTTACAGCTTCCAGCCATTCAACACTCTTTGTGTAGGCTGCAATAGTAACTCCCTCAACAAAAGCATGGGCAAATGGATATTTCAAATTTTCCATTATTGCTGAAATTTTATCTCTCATCTTTTGATCTTTAATTATCAACGAAGCACCACTTAGCATCGGAACATTAAAGCTTTTACCTGGAGAAATTACTGTAGCTGCCATAACACCAACTTCCTCTGCAATACTTGCTGCTACAGTATGCTGTGCCTGATTGAATATAAATTCATAATGCACTTCATCTGAGATAAGAGTCATCCCATGTTTTTTACAGAACAAACTAATATCTTTTAATTCATCCTTTGTCCAAACTGTTCCTGTTGGGTTTTGCGGATTACACAACAATAATATTTTTGTCTTTTCAGAAACTTTTTCTTCCATTAACTCTAAACTAATGGTAAATCTACCCTCTTTTTCTATTAATGGACATTCCAATACTTTTCTTCCACATCCGGTAATAGTGCTAAAAAAGTTGCCATAAACAGGTGTTAACAGCATAACTTCATCACATACTTCTGACGCAGCTTGAATATATGTACTTATGCCAATCATTGTATCTGCACAAAATAGTATTTCACTTGCATCCACCTTATAAGAATGTCTATTTTCAAGCCATTCTGAAATAACTTTAAAATACTTCGGTGTTAATGTCTCATATCCAAAAATCCCCGTCTCTACTCGCTCCTGCATCTGTCTCTGAATTGCTGGCGATGACTTAAATTCCATATCTGCAACCCACATAGGATAAATATCTTTATCAATATCTGGTGCCTTTAAGTCTTTCCATTTGTAGGAATTCATATAACGTCTTTCAACAATTTTATCAAAATCCGTGTCATAAATGTCATCTACTTTTGCCTGTATAAACGATTTTGCCCGCTCTGTCTGAGGATTTGTAAAAAATATATCAGGCGTAGCTTGTTCAACAATATTACCATTTTCCATAAATACAATTTCATCTGCAACTTCCCTTGCAAATCGCATTTCATGAGTAACAATCAACATTGTTGTATGCTGTTTTGCCAAATCTTTAATTACATCTAAAACTTCATTTACCAATTCTGGATCCAAAGCAGATGTTGGCTCGTCCAAAAGGATTACATCTGCATTCACAGCCATTGCTCTAGCGATTCCAACTCTTTGCTTCTCTCCACCTGACAAAGTTTCAGGATACGCATTTTTCTTATGTGACATTCCTACTTTTGCAAGGAGTTCATCTGCTATTTGTAATGCTTCTCCCTTGTTCATTTTTCTTACAGTTATCAATGGCTCAATAACATTTTCAACGGCCGTTTTATTTCTGTATAAGTTTGAATTTTGAAATACCATTGCCATATGCATGCGAAGAGTCTGAATATCGCTTTTACTCATTTTTGTAAAATCAATCTCTTTATCTCCTAATACAATAGACCCTTTATCAGCCCGTTCCAAAACATTCAGACATCTAAGAAGTGTTGATTTTCCTGTTCCAGAAGGTCCTATGATAGCAAACACTTTTCCTTTTTCAATTTTTAAATCTATACCTTTCAATACAGATTTATCACCAAATGTTTTCCATAGATTTTTAATTTCTATCATTTCTATCTCCTGACTACTTCTGATATGCTACACCAATTTTTCTTTCAACAATTCTCTGAAGCTTTCCTAATATCAAAGCTAATATCCAATAAAATGCCGCTGCTATGATATATGTTTCAAAAGTTTTATAAGAAACCGCTGCTGAAAGTTGCGCCTCACCCATTACATCTTGAATACCAATTGTCATACCAAGTGATGACATTTTTATAATATCAATTGCTGAGTTTACAATTGGTGGAATTGCTGCAACCGCTGCTTGCGGCAACACAACTCTCGTCATTGTCTGTGTATGCGTCATTCCAAATCCAAGGCAAGCTTCATATTGCCCTTTATCAACGCTTTCAATAGCACCTCTGATTGTTTCAGCCATATATGCAGCACTATTCATTGCTAAACATATAATTAGAGCTAATATTTTAGGACATCTGACCATAATATCCATTACCATAGGTAATCCATAAAAAAACAAAAACAACTGAATTAATAATGGGGTACCTCTAAAATATGAGATGTATACCTTAGCAATGGGGTCTAAGATTGCAACATGATAATGTTGAATTATTGCCAAAATTACGCCCATAACAATACTTATAGCAAATGCCAATATAGATACAAATATCGTAATTTTCATTCCATTAATTAATAATGGAACAAGTTTCACCACATATGGCATTACTTCTTGAGTTAAATATTCCATAATTTATTTACTTTCTACAGAAACGTCTGCACCAATCCATTTTTCAGAAATAGCTTTTAATGTTCCATCTTCTTTAATCTCTTTAATAAATGCATTTAACCCATCTAACAATTCTGTATTATCTTTCTTAACAGCAAGTGCTCCACAAGAACTTTCAAATGCTGGAGTTACAACTTTACATTTCACTCCGCTCTTTTCAATTGCCATGTAAGCCTGTATATCCTGTGCTAACATACCATCTATTCTTCCCATTTCAACATCTTTTAACATGTTTTCAAGTGTTGCAGACTGATAAATTTCAAACTTCACTTCACCATTTGGATACATAGCTTCAATGTCTTGCTGCATTTCATTTCCAGCCCCCACACCAATAGTTTTTCCAGCTAGATCATCTGCGCTCTTGATATCTGTGTTGTCATTGCTAACGACAATAACTGAACCATAGTATGTTTCTGGCTCTGTAAAAGCATACTTCTCTTCACGTTCTGGTGTTGGTGTAAGCTGAGCAGCTACTACATCTGCTTTTCCAGAATCAAGTAATCCAAGAAGACCAGAAAAATCAGCTCGTTCCCATTTTACTTTGATGCCTGTTCTTTCTTCAAATTCTTTCCACATATCAACATCATATCCTTGAAGTTCATTATCCTTGTCGAAACAGAATGGTTCATATCCTGAAGAAATTGCCACTACGATTGAATCCATATCAAGACCATACTTTTTATCAGTTGCTTCCCCACTGTTTCCTTTAGTTGTCTCTTCCGTTTTAGCTTCTTCCTTTTTCGTCCCTTCTTTGCTACCGCATGCTACCATAGATAAAACAAGCGCTCCACACAACAAAATACCAATTAATCGTTTTTTCATTCTTCTTCCTCCAAATCATCGTTTTTGTTTACCCTATAAAATAGCGTACTACACCTATATATTGCACTTTAAATCCAATGTTGTCCAATTGATATTTTGCATATTTTTTCTATCTATATTGCTTCTATCTATATCTGTTTTATCTATACTAGTTCTAATTGGCTAACACTATAGTTTTCTATGATGCATTAATAATCTATGTGTCCATTGGTTTACCCAATGTATGTTGTTCTGCAGTCCTATTTTTCAACACGCAAGCATTCATATCAGAATGTTATGATTTCAAAGCAAAACTGCTATTTTACGTCTTATTTTTACTATGCTATGATGATACTGGTAAAAAATTTCAAGAATGATTTGAAAGAAAGAGGTACAATATAGACGACAAAATGTGTCTTGAGAAACAACTGTTATCTTAGAAATTACTAAAAAAATGAATGCCTACTGGCATGCTGCCAATTATCTGTCAGCGGTCAGCTCAATCTGCTGGACAATCCGCCCTGGAAAAATTATAATCAAATATAGAAAGCAATGAAAAATCTCCCGAAAGGAGCCGATGCACATGAAAAAATCCGCTGACAAACTGGCAATTGCATATGTAATCATACTATCTCTGATTCCGGTACTTGCTCTTCCGAATCTTATATTCCAAAACCATGTACTCGATGCGATTCCATATGATGCCTCCGTTCTCACTACGGAATTAGGATTTTTTCTTTCAAATCTGCCTGCTATTATTTACATTGTGGCTCTTTATATTCTTGGAATCCTGAATATCTGGAAATCTTTTTCTTCCTATGAGGAAGGTGATTCCACCGCTCTTATAAACCGCATGCTCATACATAAGTACGGGCTTGTTGCGTTTTTCCTATACGACTTTATTTTGCTGTTCACACTATATTTTTTCGCCGGTGCGGCACTGACATTCATGACCGGAGGTCTGATTATACCACTTATGCTCCCAGTCATGAGTGTTATGATATTTTTCACTGTCATCGGATTCTGGCTCGCAATCCTTCCGGGCTCATTTTACGCCCTTCAGGTAATCCGCATGACTTATAAAGCCGGAAAAATCAGCCTTGGAACTGCAATTTTACATGGTATCCTGCAGCTTTTTTTCCTAGCAGATGTCTTAAGCGCCATGTACCTTGCAACCGTAAAATGGAAGCGCGCAAAGAAAAGCTCTATCGTAGTCGGAATTGTATATATTGTATGTGCAATTGGAACCGTTGTACTGGCAGTAGCAACCGTAAAAGAATTTCAGGGATTATAATATTTTTCCTATAAAAATGGAACCATGTAAACAGGACTGCAAATAATATCCTGTTCTTTACTCAAATCTTTTGTATACACCAAATATCTCTTTAAAATACGATCTGAAAATTTTTCTGTAAATACATCTAATGATTTGTGCGTTTTATACCCTGATGATTTTACTTCCAAAGGAACTATTTTATTTTTCTTCGCCAAAATAAAATCTATCTCATAATTATGTTTAGACTGTGTATTCATAATTGTATGATAAAACAATTCATTGCCATTGGCCGCTAAACATTGTGCCACTATATTTTCATACAAATATCCGAGATTTACGCTCAATTTATCATTGAGAAGCTTTTCGTATATTTCATTTTCCGTAAAATCTTTATCTTTAAACATAAGTGTTACGAACAAACCTGTATCACTTAAAAATATTTTATATCTGGACAAATCTCTTGTATTCGCCATTCCTGCACTAGGATCATTTGTATTATAGGATATCAAAACAGTTTTAGAATCTTTCAACTCGGCAATAAGTTCCAAAATCTTATCCGGTTTTTCTCCGTTAAGTACACCACTTGCCTGGAAGCGAGATGTTTTTTTATTTAACTGAGCCGGAATTGCATCGAAAAGCATTGCAAGTCTTCCTGTCGAATCAATTTTAGCAAAGTCACTTTCATACAGATTTAAAATATCCCTTTTTACCTCATCGACTTTTCTAAAATTATTTGTGTTTATATATGCATCTACTGCCTGTGGCATTCCTCCTACCAGCATATATAATCGAAATTGCCGCAATTGTTTACGATTAAGAGCATCTCCGATTCCCTGATTCATTTCAAAGCATTTTTTTAATAATGGAAAAGTCGCTTCGTCACCGATTGCCCACAAAAATTCCTCATAATCCATTGGATACATACTGAGTTTTCTTTCTTCACTTGGTATGAGAATATCCTTAACATTTTTCTTTATGGAAATGAGCGACCCTGTTTCAATATAATCATATCTCCGGTCTTCAACCAACGCCTTAATTGCCTGTCGTGCCATTGGACATAACTGTACTTCATCGAATATAATCACCGAATTTCTCTCATGCAAATCCACTTTATATTGCAATTGCAACTGCAAAAACAAGTAATTGAGATCGGATATATCTTCAAAAAGTTCTTTAGTTTCTCTTGACACTCTTGAAAAATCAATTAATATATAACTTTTATATTCATTTTTAGCAAATGCTTCAACCACTGTCGATTTTCCAATTCGTCTGGCTCCCTCAATTAAAAGAGCTGTTTTTCCTTCCGATTCCTGCTTCCACTTTCTCATTTTTTCATATATTTTTCGTTTAAACATAGCTCTTTTCCTTTCTCCGCATTTTTTATATGACCATTTTACCACGTTTCCGCATTTTTTATACAGTCATTTTACCACATTTCCGCACTTTTTATATCTTCATTCTTGATTAGTTCGACTCATCAGAATTCAAGAATGCTTCCGCATACAAAAAAGTACAGTCCACTGTTTCTCAGATGATTGATGTAATTTCGCAGATTTTGCGAGCATCATTAAATCTGGAAGTGCGCTGTCTGAGCCGTTCCTCAGGCGAGTTTGCACGTACAGATTTTAATAGATAGCGCAGCAAAATCTGCGAAATTCATCATGTCTGAAAACAGTAAACTGTACTTCTTTTTATTGTTTCTACATGATACCCACGGATTGCTCCGTGCTTTGCACTCCCACAATCCTACCCAATATTCGAATATCGTGTGGCTTGCGCCCCACTTTTATTCTCATATTGGGGCGGGTCACTAAGTCATATAAGCATTTATGTGCAAGCACAACATGCTTATTGACTTTTGACCCTGGCATCATTATATTCTCGTATTCTTCTCTCTCGACACTTTCAACCGGTTCATGGCTCTTGCCAGGGATGCTTTCGTGTGATAGTATTCCTGGATACTCTGCTTCTGACGAAGTTTTTCTTCCATGACTTCACGCCGTTCTTCTGCTCTTCTGGCGTCAATTTCTTCCGGTTTTTCAGCGGTCTGTACCAGCATGGTAACACGGTTGTTAACAACCTCAAGGAATCCGGTTCCAACGGCAAGTGTCTCCCACGTTCCGTCTTCCAGCTGCATCTTCGCTTCACCGACTTCGATTGCTATGACCATGTTCTCATGATCTGCCAGAATTCCCATCTGACCGCCGTCGGCTGCAGGTACGATCACCTTCTGGCATCGTCCGTTATACGCCACGCGGTCACTGGCTATGACTTTCAACCAAAATGTTTTCATAGTTTACGCACCTCTTACTCTCCGTCTTTCAGTGTCTTTGCTTTCTCGATAACTTCGTCAATCGTTCCGACATTGAAGAAGGCTGCCTCCGGATATTCATCCATTTCTCCGTCGATGATCATTTTGAATCCACGGATTGTCTCTTTCAGTGGTACATATTTTCCAGGAATTCCTGTAAATGTCTCAGCTACGAAGAATGGCTGTGACAGGAATTTCTGAATCTTTCTTGCTCTCATAACCGTTGCTTTATCTTCATCGGACAGCTCTTCCATACCCAGAATGGCGATGATGTCCTGAAGTTCTTTGTACTTCTGAAGAATCTCTGTTACCTGGTTGGCTACTTTATAATGCTCTTCACCTACGATGTCTGCCTCCAGGATACGTGAGTTAGACTCCAGCGGATCTACAGCCGGGTAAATTCCCTGCTCAACGACCTTACGTGAAAGTACGGTTGTTGCATCTAGATGTGCAAATGTTGTTGCCGGTGCAGGGTCTGTCAGGTCGTCGGCCGGTACATAGACTGCCTGAACGGATGTGACAGAACCATTCTTTGTAGAAGCAATACGCTCCTGTAATTCACCCATTTCTGTTGCCAGTGTCGGCTGATAACCTACGGCTGATGGCATACGTCCAAGCAGGGCGGAAACTTCGGATCCAGCCTGTGTGAATCGGAAAATGTTATCAATAAAGAGCAGCACGTTCTGATGTTCTTTGTCACGGAAATACTCAGCCATTGTAAGTCCTGTCTCAGCGACACGCATACGAGCTCCAGGCGGCTCGTTCATCTGACCAAATACCAAAGCGGTCTTCTCAAGTACGCCAGACGCTTTCATCTCTGTCCAGAGGTCATTTCCTTCACGGGAACGCTCTCCGACACCTGTAAAGATAGAATATCCACCATGCTCTGTTGCTACATTTCGGATCAGCTCCTGAATCAGTACAGTCTTACCAACTCCGGCTCCTCCAAACAGACCAATCTTACCACCTTTTGCATATGGTGCAAGAAGGTCGATGACCTTGATACCTGTCTCAAGGATCTCGACAGCAGGACTCTGCTCTTCAAATGTAGGCGCCTGTCTGTGGATTTCCCAGCGCTCTGCATCTTTCTCTATTTCTTTTCCATCATCGATGGTCTGACCAAGCACATTGAACAGACGTCCAAGTGTCTGATCTCCAACTGGAACTTTGATACCGCTTCCAGTTGCACGGACTTCCATATCTTTGTGAAGTCCTTCACTTGCAGCCAGCATCAGACAACGTACTTCGCTGTTTCCCAGATGCTGTGCAACTTCCATAATACAAGTCTTGTCTCCGTTATCTACCTCAAGGGCATCTTTGATATTCGGAAGCTCTCCGTCTTCAAATAAAACATCGACAACAGGACCCATGACCTGTACAATTCGTCCTTTATTCATATCTGTTCTCACTTCCTTTTCCGTTTCTGTGCCTTCGCACCTGCGCATACCTCTGTGATTTCCTGCGTAATGGTTGCCTGTCTTGCCCGGTTATAAGCAATAGACAAATCTTTGATAATTGCCTCAGCACTGTCTGTCGCTGACTTCATAGCCGTCATTCTGGCATTATGCTCACTTGCATACGCCTCGACCAGACAACCATAAATCATTCCGGTTACATAATTCGGTACGATATTGTCCATGACGCTCTCGACAGACGGATATAGCTGAATCGCCTCACGCCTTAAGTTTGCCGGAATGCTGTCCTCTCCAAATGCACTTCTCTCAAGCGGAAGCAGCTTTACAGTCTCCACCTCAGATACCATAGAATTCTCCATTCGCGTATAGACAACATACACTTCGTCCAGCTCGCCATTATTAAACTGTTCCATCAATGTCTCAGAAATAATTCTGGCTCTGCTCAGGTTCGGTTTCTGCACAGTATATTGGAAATTTTGTTCAATCTCATGTCCCTGACTTACAAAATAATGTCTTCCAAGCTCACCTACGACAAACAATTTGTGGTGTCCCGGCATTTTCATGATTTCCTCTTCTGCTTTTTCTACATTATGATTGTAAGCTCCTGCCAGTCCTTTATCACCGGTAATAACTACAGATCCGATTTTCCGTTCTTCTTTCGGAATTTCTTCCCTACTGTCAAAATACTGGTTGCTCACTTCCGGCATATGACGCAGGATTCTGGCAATCTCAGCCTGCAATTTATAAAAATACGGCTCTGCATCTGCCAGTTTCTTTCTGGCCTGACGCATTTTTGTAGAAGAGATCAGGTACATGGCATTGGTGATTTTCATCGTATCTTTTACACTGTTAATTCGTGTCTGTATTTCTCTGATATTTGCCATACATTAACACCTGCTCTTTTTGAATTCCTCTGCAATCTCCACGATCTTCTGGGATAACTCTTTAGACAGATCCTTTGTCTCCTCGATTTCTCTTGCGATTTCCGGATGTGCACTTGCAAAGTAACTTAACATATCCATCTGGAATCCTTTTACTTTTGCAGTTGGAATTCCAAGCATGACTTTATGTCTTGCAGCACAAAGTGTAATAACTTTATCTGCCAGTGACATTGGTTTTCCAAGCGGCTGCTTCAGAAGCTCCATCAGTCCGCTGCCATATTCCAGCTGTTCTTTCGTTGCATCATCAAGGTCTGAACTGAACTGTGTGAAGACTTCCATCTCACGATACTGGGCCAGATCGATACGAAGACTTCCTGCTGCCTTCTTCATAGCCTTTGTCTGTGCATCTCCACCTACACGAGATACAGACAATCCTACGTTGACCGCCGGACGCATTCCTGAGAAGAACAAACTGCTTTCCAGGAAAATCTGTCCATCTGTGATGGAAATAACGTTTGTGGGAATATATGCGGATACATCTCCGGCCTGTGTCTCGATGATTGGGAGAGCCGTGATAGATCCGCCACCTTTTTCCTCACTCAGACGGCTGGAACGCTCCAGAAGTCTTGAATGCAGATAGAATACGTCTCCAGGATAAGCCTCACGTCCAGGAGATCTTCCAAGTAACAGTGACAATGCACGGTACGCAACTGCGTGTTTGGAAAGATCATCATAAACAATCAGTACATCTTTTCCTTTGTACATAAAATACTCTGCCAGTGCAGTTCCCGCATAAGGAGCAATGTACTGAAGCGGCGCACAGTCGCTTGCTGTTGATGCTAATACGATGGTGTAATCCATAGCTCCTGATGTCTTAAATGTATTTACAACTTTTGAAATCGTTGATGCCTTCTGACCGATGGCAACATAGATACAGATCACTCCGTTTCCATTCTGGTTCAAAATTGTATCTGTTGCGATAGATGTCTTACCAGTCTGTCTGTCACCGATGATCAGCTCTCTCTGTCCACGTCCGATCGGGAACATGGAATCAATAGAAAGGATTCCTGTCTCCATAGGAACGCTGACGGATTTTCTGTCAATGATTCCAGGTGCTTCATTTTCAATCGGGCGATAATCATCTGCCTCAATCTCTCCGGCACCGTCGATTGGTGCACCAAGGGCATTGATAACTCTTCCGATAAATTTATCTCCTACCGGGATTCCGGCTTTTTTCTTTGTACGTGCAACCTTTGTTCCTTCTTTGATTCCTGTATCTGATCCAAATAAGATACATCCGATCTCGTCTTTCTGGATATCCTGTACCATACCCTTCAGACCATTTTCGAAGGTAACGATCTCGCCGTACATTGCATGATCGATTCCGTAAATGGTAGCGATTCCGTCTCCGACTGTTACAACAGTTCCGACTTCGCTGTCTTTACTGATCTCATCAAAATTCTCTATTTCACTTTTCAGAATTGAAATAATTTCATCTGAATTGATTGAACTCACTTACGTTCACCTCCAGGTCAATTTTTGTTCTAACCGGTTCATTCTTCCACGAATGCTCCAGTCATATTCATCACTGCCCGCTCTCAGGATAAATCCTCCAAGCAGTGACGGGTCTTTTTCGACCTCCAGATTTACCTTCGATTTATGATATTTATCCATAATAAATGTTTTCATCTTCTCAGCCTGCTCTTCGTCTGGCTCGTCTACACATATTAAAGTCGCAGTCATAACTTGCTGCTGCTCCTCACAATATTTATCATAGCTTTCGAAAATGTCCCAAAGCATGCCCATTCTCTGGTTCTCGCATGTTACCTTCAGGAAATTACAAATAGACTTTGGAAATATCTGTTCGATAACACTGTATTTGTTCTTTGCCGTAATTACCGGATTTAACAGTACTTCATATACTTCCGGTACCTGACAGAAGATTTCTTTTGTTTTCTCAATATCTGCTTTCGGAATTTCCAGTTCGTACAGAACTCTTGCATAGCGCTTTGCTGCCGGCTGAACGAACTTTACTGTATTACTCGTCTTTGCCGTCATGAGCGTCACCTACGCTTTCCAAAAACTGATCATAAATCGCCTGATTTCCTTGTTTTCTTGTCTCTTCATCTACAATCTTTCTGGCTGCCTGCATTGCAAGTCCTGCAATCTGTGTCTCAACGCCATCCAATGCCTGCTTTCGCTCAGTCTCGATGGTCTTTCTGGCACGTTCGATCGTGGCATCTGCTCTTCTGTCCGCATCTGCAAGAATCTCATCTGACTGTCTCTTAGCCTCTACACGAGCATTTTCAACGATTTTAACCGACTCCTCTTTTGCACCGGAAAGAGCTGACTCATACTCTTTTTTCAGAGCCTCTGCCTCTTCCTGTCTGTCACTTGCATTTTTCAGTCCGTCGGCAATCATCTGCTCACGCTTTTCCATGATCCCCATAACTGGTTTGAACAGGAATTTCTTCAGTAATAGATAAAAGACTACAAGGTTTATTATGGTCCAGAGAAGGCTCAAATCTACTTTTATCACCTTTTCCCACCTGCCTTTCTTCTTTTCTCCTGCTTCTTTACGAACTGCTAATTATTTCAGCATCAGGATAATCAGAAGACCGATGATAAATCCATAAATAGCTGTTGCCTCTGCAAGGGCACAACCAAGAATCAGGTTCTTGCTGATCTTTGACTCAGCCTCTGGCTGTCTTGCGATAGCGTCTACTGCCTTGCTTGTTGCAAGACCAATACCAATACCTGCTCCTAAACCTGTTAAAACTGCGATACCTGCTCCAATTGCTACTAACATAATCTTAATCTCCTTTTCTTCTTGTCTAAAAATGTTTTCTTAAATCCCTTTTAAGTCTGTTCTTCTTATCTTCCGGCTTTACTCCTGTTCCTCATTCATGAACAGCGCCGTCAGAAATACAAATACATAAGCCTGTAAGAATCCATCAAATATATCAAAATAAAAACTAAACGGGATTGGTATAATCGCCGGAGCTACTATTTTTAAAAGCTCCATGATTACAAATGCTCCCAGTACATTACCGAACAGTCGCATGCACAAGGACAATGGACGGATTACAATCTCCAGTACCATGATCGGTGCGACGAACGGAACCGGCTTTGCAAAATGTTTGACCCAGTGTTTTAATCCGTTTTTATGTATTCCGGAATACTCGATCAGACACATACTCATAACAGCCAGCGCTATTGTGACATTCAGATCCTTTGTCGGCGGTTTAAACCCAAACAATCCAATGATATTGGCAATTCCGATATAGATCAGCACCGTGATAAGATATGGGATATATCTTCGGTTTTCTTTGCCCATAACATCTTCAAAGAAGTCCACTCCTTTTCCGATTGCGGATTCCAATAAAAGCTGAGCTTTCCCCGGATTCTCTACACTGAGATTCCTTACGAATATGACACACAGCAGTACAACTACAGCCATAATGATCCATGTAACCGCCACGGACTCACTAATCTTAATTCCCCCGAATAACGGAATAGTAAATGCTGTATCACAATTCAGCTCTTCCAACAGACTCTCTGTTAATTTCTCCGTATGACTCCCTCCCTTTCTTCTCCAAATTTCGTGATTACTTTACTCTCCTGTTTTTTAAATGTCAATCATTTCTTTTTTTCTTAACAATTACTTTATTTGACAATTTTTTAAGCATATTCTCTTATTTGAGTTTTTTCATTTGTCCAAAATTTAGTCACTTTCCTCCCGTTTTTATATACCTTCTCCTTAATATGTCGAAAATTTGCACAAATTATTTGTGTTTTTCGGAAAAATTTTAGTCGTTACGCATATTCCTTTCGGCAATATGATATAGATATGGCCGCTATACACCATTGAGTTTGACTTTTTTTGCCAAAGCCTGTAAACTAAGGCAAGGCAAGAATCTCCCGGATTTGGGAAGTTTGCAAATAAAGAAATACAACAAATAAGGAGATCATATATGCGACTTAGAAATATACCCCGCGCCGAAGGCGTGTTAAAAGAGTGCAGTCAGGTTATCGAGACTCCGGAAGAATTCCGTGGTCACTGGGCATCTGATGTATTCCAGAATGACTACCCGGTCCACATGGAAATCGGCATGGGAAAAGGCCGTTTTCTCATGGCACTGGCTCAGAAAAATCCACAGATCAACTACATCGGAATCGAGCGCTACACAAGCGTCCTTCTCCGTGCTGTGGAAAAGTTAAACATATATATAGAAGAAAACGAAAGCACTCTGCCAAACATTCGCTTCATTTGTATGGACGCGCAGGACATAGCAAATGTGTTCGCTGAAAATGAAGTTGACCGAATCTATCTGAACTTCTCCGACCCATGGCCGAAAGCCCGCCATGCAAGAAGGCGCCTCACATCACCGGATTTTTTTGCACGTTACGACAAGGTGCTTGTCCAGGACGGACAGGTCGAATTCAAGACAGATAACCGTGATCTTTTTGATTTTTCTGTTGAGTCTTTAGGGGAATCCGAAACATGGGGCATTTCCGAATGTACTTATGACCTGCACCATGATGAAATTATGAACGTTGGAAATATTATGACAGAATATGAAGAGAAATTTTCATCCATGGATCACCCGATTTGCAAGCTCATTGCTAAAAGAAGATGTCTGCTGTGACTTTCTTAGCGCTACAGCGCATATAATATTAATGAGAAAGCCTTCGGAGTCTGTTCGCCATGAGCCGAAATTGTCATAACAAAAAAGACTTCCGACAAAAATTTTTTGAATACACTTATCGAAATCGGTGTCTGCACAGGTGGATCGGTTGTTTCAGAAAATCCCTGAAAGAAGTATATGATATTCTGAACCACGGTTCTGACTGCCGAAGGCACTGATCAGAAAGGTTGATTTGATGTTACATTTAACTGCAAAAAATTTTCAAATAGAAGTAAAAGATACCTCTCTCCCGGTCGTCGTTATGTTCTACGCTATCTGGTGCGGGAAATGTGCCATGATGAAGCCGGTCGTGGAGGATATCGAAAAGAAATACGCCGGAAAGATCAAGTTCTGCGAAGTCGAAATTGAAGAATCTGCAGTACTCGCCGCAGAATACGCCCCGGAAATCGTCCCGACATTTGTTCTCTTCAAAGATAAAAAGTCAGTCGGTGTCATGGGGGGAATGATGGATGAACACACATTTGAATCCAGAATGCTGGAAGTCCTGTCTTAGTCCACAGATGTACACAAGCCGTAACAAAATCTTTCGAAATAGTTAAGAATTTTTTACTTTTTACTTTTACACAAGTATGCTATTATTGGGGGTACAGAAAGGAGATGTGGCGTCTGACACCACAGGATAATTATGAGTATGAAAAAATTAAAAAGGGTTCTGCCGTTTAGCTTGGCAATAATTCTGGCATCTGTAAGCCTGCCGGTAACTGCCTTGGCTGACAGCGCAAAAGTAGTCACTCTCGGAGCGAACTTATCCGACGAGCAGAAAGCTTCTATGTACAAATACTTCGGTACTTCCGCCGATCAGGTAGACACGATCGAAGTCACGAACACAGACGAAAGAAAATATATGGAAGGGATCGCGACCGAATCCCAGATTGGTACAAGAACATATAGCTGTTCTTATGTTGAGCCGACAGACAACGGCGGAATTCAGGTAAAAGTCGCAAACCTGACATTTGTAACAAGTTCTATGATCGCCAGTACACTTTTGACTTCCGGCGTTGAGAACTGTAACGTTGTTGCCGGATCTCCAATTGAAGTATCCGGAACCGGTGCACTGACAGGTATTATGATGGCTTACGAAAAAGCCAGTGGGAAAGAACTTTCCGAAGACCAGAAAGCAACTGCAACAAAAGAGCTGGTAACAACCGGTGACCTCGCCAAGGATCTCGGTCAGGATACAGCATCTGATCTGATCAACGATGTCAAAGAATCCGTTATTGAAGACAAACTGACTGATCCGTCCGATATTCAGGACGCGATTTCTGACGCAGCCGATAAGCAGGGAATTACACTGACCGATGACCAGCTTGCGAAAATCACAAGTCTGATGGAATCTATTTCCCAGTACGACTACGATGTCAAAGCACTGAAAAAGACTCTCGACAACCTGGACGGGAAATCTGGAGGATTCTTCAGCAACCTGTGGTCCTCCATCAAAGGCTTCTTTGGCGGAGATAGTTCTGGCGGTGGAATTATTAACAATACGGATGATGCAGCACTCGGAAATGATGCAATCATCGACAGCACATTAGATGCCGTAAAAAGCAAAGCAAACGATGCCGTAAATCAGGCAAAAGAGGAAGGGCTCTGGGATAAAATCGTAGGATTTTTCAAGGATCTGTTCGGAGGCGATGATACAGGAAACTCCGATAATACAGATAGCACTGACGCAGTCGAAGAAAATACGGACAACAACACCGATACAGGCAGCACCGACAACAATGCTGATAACGACACTTCTACAAACGCAGAATAAAATTAATTCATAACTTTAGCAGGGAGATGGAATTTGAGTATTCCATCTCCCTGTTTCTCTTCCACACCTCCCGGCGTAAATTACATAATAAAAGTGGCACCAGGCGGTGATAAAATCATTGAGTGATTCTCGTTATATTTTCGAGCTGACCTCTCTTATTATATATTTTAAAATTCAAAAACTGCTACCCCATACGGCGGCAATTTGTATCCAAATGAATATGGTCTTCCATCACATTCTTTCTTCACGGCATGATAAATGTTCTGTCTCTTCTCGCCATTTCCGCCATATTTCACATCGTCACTGTTCAGAATCAGCTTATACTGCTTCTTTCTAGGAACGCCTACACGGTAGTCTTCTCTTTCCATCGGTGTGAAGTTGATCACGAACAGAAGGTTATGCTTTCCATCTTTAGAATGGCGGATAAAGCTGTAAATGCTTCTGTATGCATCATCTGCATTGACCCACTCGAATCCTTCCCATGACTGATCCAGTTCATAAAGCGCCTGTTTCTTTTTATACATGTGAAGTAAATCACGCATCCATGACTGAATTGCCTGATGCTCTGGCTCCTCCAAAAGATACCAGTCAAGTTCACGTTCCTCGGACCACTCGCGAAGCTGTGCAAAATCCTGACCCATGAACAACAATTTCTTTCCGGCGTGTCCCATCATAAATGCATATCCTGCTTTCAAATTCGCATATTTATCAAATCCAAGTCCCGGCATCTTATTGATCATGGAACATTTCAAATGGACGACCTCATCATGCGACAGTACGAGAATGTAATCTTCGCTGTATGCATAACTCATGGCAAATGTCATCATATGATGATTGTCTTTTCTGAAATACGGATCCAGTTTCATATATTCCGTAAAGTCGTGCATCCACCCCATATTCCACTTAAGGCTAAATCCAAGACCTCCTTCTTCTACATCTCCGGTTACCTTCGGCCATGCCGTAGACTCTTCCGCGATCATAAGTGTACCTGGATTCCTTCCAAGTACAACTGTGTTCAGATGTTTGAAGAAATCTACTGCCTCCAGGTTCTCATTACCTCCATACTGGTTCGGAACCCATTCTCCGTCTTTCTTTCCATAATCCAGGTACAGCATAGAAGCAACTGCATCAACGCGAAGTCCATCAATATGGAAGTGCTCCACCCAGAAAAGTGCATTGGCAATCAGGAAGTTCCTTACCTCATTCTTGCCAAGATCAAATATCTTCGTCCCCCAGTCCGGATGCTCCCCTTTTCTTGGATCTGCATACTCGTAAGTTGCTGTTCCGTCAAACTCGGCAAGTCCATGCTCGTCCTTTGGAAAATGTGCCGGAACCCAGTCCATAATGACACCGATTCCATTTCTATGCAGATAATTAATCATCCACGCAAAATCTTCCGGTGTTCCATAACGGCTTGTCGGCGCATAATATCCTGTCACCTGATATCCCCATGATCCATCAAATGGGTGTTCTGCGATTCCCATGATCTCCACATGCGTATATCCCATATCTTTAATATACTTTGTGATTTCTTTTGCGAACTCACGATAAGTATAGAATCCCTCGTCCTCTGTGCCTGGGTGTCTCTTCCAGGAACCCATATGAACCTCATATACAGACATTGGTTCTTTTTTGTGATTCCATTTTTCACGTGCAGCCATCCAGGAACTATCGGTCCATTTCAAATTTTCAATATTCGTTATTCTTGACGCTGTACCCGGACGAAGTTCTGCATAATTGGCATACGGATCCGCCTTCATATGATACTCCCCCGTAATCGTCTCAATGCAGAACTTATACATCATGCCTTCTTTTACTCCCGGTACAAAGCATGTGTAAATTCCGATATATTCTGCCCTTGTCATAGGGTTTCTTGTGCGATCCCAGTCATTGAATTCCCCCACTACAGACACTGATTTTGCATTCGGTGCCCAGACAGCAAAATAAACTCCTTCCTGCCCTTCGTCATCCACCATATGTGCACCCAGCTTCTTATAAATTTCGTAGTGATTTCCCTGTCCGAAAAGGTACTGATCTAATTCTCCGATTTCATAAGCTTTCCATTCTTTCTCCATAAACTTCCCTCACATTTCATCCGGATTTCAATATCTTAAGTATACCTTAGCGGAACACAAAATTCAATCTATGTCACTCGATTCCGGACAAAAAACAGGGATACAATTTTCTACAATTGTATCCCTGTTTCATCACTTACATTCACTATATTATTAAATTTTAAAATCTTCTTCCTTCAGAATAATGCGATCTGACGAATCTGTAGATTTTCCAAATACACGTCTTGCAAGATGCTTTACATTTGCTTTCTGTGAATGTTTAATTGCTTCATCCATGATTTCTTTTACTTCCGCAACTGTAACCGCATGATCTTCACGCTGCATTACATCAATTCGGCTGTAAAGTGCCAGAATTCCCATTTCATCAAGCTTATATCCATTTTCCTTCGCATATGTCTGACCAAATGTTACTAACTCATCATTGATGAATACCGGAAGTTCTAGCTTAGAAGTGAATTTCTTTTTGAAATCCGGATTAGCTGTCATAATTCTCTCCAAAGGTTTTCTCTGATCTTCAAGAACAAAGAGAAGCTCTCCGGTCTTTCTTGACATCAATGCATTCAGTTCCTTGATCGTTCTGGAATTCAACTTACCAGCCTTTTCGATGATGATTGCTCCACCGCGAAGCTTCTGGATAATATTGCCAAGTTCCTTCTTATTCAGCGACTCACCTGTAACAATAGCAACTTTACCCTGTTTCAGATTTCTCTGTTTCTGGATTGCTTTTACAATATCTACTGCAAGTACTGTTTTTCCAGATCCCTTACGGCCAATGATCATTAAGTTACCGGTTCTTGAAGTTCCCTCTCTCTGGGCACGTCTGTCATTATCAAGTACTGCAACAATCTGTTCACTCATTCCTCTGACCGGTACGAAGTAAGAGAATAATTTTTTCTGCTCCTCTGTCAGTCCGGCTTTCAGTCCAATCTCACTGGTTGCACTTAAGTCATATCTTCCTGTTACAACAAATCCGGTATCAAATGGAACTCCGCTTCCTTTTGACTTCTTAATTCTGCGCTGAATCTCTTCCTCAGATGGTTCTTCAATTTCCAAGTCTCCTTCAAGGTCTTCCGGATC
>ENA-OWPB01000959-OWPB01000959.1-human-gut-metagenome-genome-assembly--contig:-NODE-959-length-30741-cov-12.533338_pt1 | contig 30741 bp, 27 predicted proteins | sample MGYA00248260_ERZ651838 | MGnify/ENA primary metagenome ERZ651838 (study PRJEB26924, sample SAMEA4378304) | human gut metagenome | biome: human gut; feature: human-associated habitat; material: faeces... | reverse complement strand
CAATCGTGACATTAATGTAATCATCCGGCTTTTGTTTCAGTTGGGACAAAAGAACAACCGTCTCAACGGTATTACCTTTTTCCCACAAGAGCCGCCTTACCTCTTGACCATCCCGATATATTGGGAAATTAAACTCTATTGACTTCAAAGGCTGCTCTGACTCCCCATTTGGATATATCTGAATTTCTTTTTATGAGATAAGTAATAAGGCTTTTCTTTTCCTCGTCACTTATTATATCATAGAGCTTTCCGAAATTCAGCATAAGCTTGTAAATATTGTCCAGAGTGATTGTTTCCATTTCGATAGAACTTTTTCTCAGCTTTGCATCTTCAATCCGTTCTTCCAACTCGACAATCGTATCATACAATCCATCAAGCCTTAATGTCATACCCTCGTCCTTTACACGGTCTGCCGCAAAAGAAATCCTGTCCGCAGCATATTCTGTGGCAGAGTTTTCATCAGCATAATATCCCTGTTCCGCTTTTTCCTTTATCCCAGCATAGGCAGACTTCATACGCTCACTGGCTATGGCGGCTTTATCTATGGTCTTTATCGTGCCTTTGACCGCATCTCTGGTTTTTATATCAGCCATAGAAAACCTCCTTTCCCAGAGGATTTGCGTTCAAATCAGCCGACCTTTTTTCCACTACAACGAGCCTGCCGTTCTGTGCGGAGTATTCGCAGGTGGAAATGGTAATGAGCCTGTCGCCGTATTCAGCAGTAGCACCTGTATCATACAAAGCAAGTTCCTTGCACTTCCCGACATAGGAATTAAATTCTTCTTCATTTTCCGCATCAACAAAGTCGTAGTAACGGAAGCCATCAGAACTGTACGCCACAGTCTTAAATACAGCGACGATTTCATACTCTGCCTGCTCTGTGAGGGTATCAAACTGAATATTCTTGTTTTTCTCATAAAAGCTCTTGGACTTGTAATCCTCCAATGCTCCAAACATCTTGCCACCCTTGATGTGATGACCGTAGATAACCAGATTGTTACTTTCGGCAATATCACAATTCTCCTGCACATAAGGCCTAAAATATCAACTGTATGGATAATATATCGGATTCTACACTGGCTGATATACTGCCGCCGATTTTTTCTACAAGTATCTTTACAATGGCAAGTCCCAATCCGGTACTTTCACCATGTCTCGAACTGTCCCCTGTATAAAATCGTTCAAATAATCTGTCCACATCAAATTTCCCAACGTCCTGAACTGAATTGTCCATATATAAAGTCACCCTGCTCTCCTCTGATCTGCATAGACGGATTTGAATTTTTCCACTTGAATATCGTACTGCATTTGTTAAAAGGTTCTGAAGAATACGCTCTACCATATTGCGGTCACTGTAAATAAAAACAGACGCATCCGGCAGAATGATTTCCGGTTGAATATGTTTTCTCTCGAAAAGAGGCGCACTTTCCGTAAGAAAATCAATCAACATATTTGTTAGGTTGATATCTTCTTCTTGTGGTTCTGTATGATCAGAGTCGATAATAGAAAGGTCATAAAATGCGCTGATCAAGTCTTTCATTTTTATTGCTTTGTGCAATGCAGTTTCTATCCGTCTTATCTGCTCACCAGACAAATCTGTTTTCTCCAGCATCTGCAAATGCCCAATAATTACTGTCAGTGGTGTGCGTAAATCATGGGAGATATTGGCAATCGACTCTTTCAGATGTTCTTCATGCTGTAAAGCACATGCTACGGAATAACGCTGTCTGTCATAGTAACGGTTCAGCGTTCCTGCAAGTTTTTCTAAATCCCTGTCAATCAAAGAAATATCAAGCATTTTTTCAGTCTTGCCCTGGGACAGCAAATCTAACTGCCTGGAAATATTTTTTATCTGCTTTTTCAGCATAAGATGCTTTATCAGCAAAAAGAACAATACCAACGAAAGAATAATAATTCCAATTATGCCATCCACCTCCCTACTCTCATTTCAGATCGCATTTGCAGAATTTATTCCATGCAAGTACAATAAGGACTATAATCCAGGCTGCTCCTATAATTAGCGCTCCTGGCAGGATGAAGGCTTGGCTGCTGATTGCCTCCCTCACTTGAAAGGTTGGAAGAAATGCAACTGGAAATCCAAGTTTCATACCATATCCAAGATACAGGCTAAGAGCAAAGGTACTACCCGCCGTAAACGCAACTGCCTTTGAACTATTCCTGAACCAATAGCAGCAAAACACAGCGATCAGAAATACGGCGCTGTTCAGAACGAAAGAATACACAACTGCTTTTACTACATTATAGAAAAAGAATCCAATATCTCCAATCCCAAATTTCCCGTATTCCCGTATACATCCGGCAACAGGATATACGATAGCCATGATATTAAATGCTGCCAGATAGGAAATGATCTTACTCGCAAAGATCTGCTGCCTTGTGTGCCCGACACATATCTCCTGACTGATCGTGCGCCATGTAAATTCCTGTCCTAATATCAAAGAAAGTATGCTGCAAATAAGAATCAGCAAAAAAGTAGAGTCATAGACCATCCCATTAAAAATATCCACAAGTGATTGCGCCGCACCACCTGAAGGCCCCATCACTTCCGGTACATAAGTATCCGCGGTTATAAAACCAAGTAGGAAAACTCCAAGTATTCCACCCCAATAAACCCTATTATGGACTAGCTGGTAGCGTTCCATTTTTAATAAATTATTCAATCTGTTTCCCTCCCTTATTTCAGATCACAATGGCGCAGCCCGATATAGGAGATGATATACAGCAGGAAAATCCAAAGTACATCAATCCCAAGGATCATTATTTTAGAAACCCAAAGTTCATTTAACGATAAAAGCCTTAACTGGCCCATTGGCAGAAGCACCGCAATCTGACTTGAATAATCACTATTCAACGCAAAAATCATTAAAAAGAACAATGCCATAGGAATTGCCAATGTTCTTCCTATATCTTTAAAAACGAAAGCGACCGACAGCGGCAGCATTCCCATTGCAAGCACCGCAATCAAAATAAGACCTATCTTCTCCAGAAACTCTGTTACGGCTACCACTTCTACGCTTCCCATGACTATGCCAATGAAACTATGAAAAAGCAGTGGACCTACTAAAATCCCTTCACTTGCTGATAAATATATAACCGTTTTTGCCAGTAAGACATCCATCCTTTTATGTCCTCCACTGACAAAACTATGAATCGTTCGATTTCCAAAGTCTTCACCGATAAATGGAACAGCAAAGATAATAATTAAAAAATACATCAGAGGGATGTTATAAAGCGAAGCATCCAGCATATCATCCGTCAGTCTATTACTGTCAAACAGCATAATACTTCCCAATACAAAAGAAAAAAGAAACAGTCCCCAAAAACTCTTATTATGCAAAAGCTTATAGCTTTCCGCTTTTAAAAGATTATTCATGGGATTTTCCTCCAACTTTTTTCAAGAAATAATCTTCCAACGTATCTCCCGAAATATGCAATCCTGTGACAAGGATGTGTGCATCAGATAATATCTTTGCTACCGTCTCAGTGTTATCCAAATGATCGTATAAGCGGATCGTTCCATCCGGCATAAGCTGCAGATTGTCCGTATTCAGTTTATCTTCAAGAACCAGCAAGGCACTTTCCGGATTCGTTGTTTTGATCGCAATATGCCGTTTGCATCGTTCATTCAGTTCCTTATCCGATAATTCTTCAATAATTTTCCCTCTGTCTATCAGGATAAATTCCGAAGCAGTCTGGTACAATTCTTCCAGAATGTGGCTGGAGACAAGAATTGTCATACCGTACTCTTTGTTCAGAGATTTCAATAGATTTCGGATTTCCACAATGCCAGCGGGATCGAGCCCGTTGATCGGTTCATCCAAAATCAAAAATTCCGGAGTGTTCAAGAGGGCAATGGCAATCCCAAGTCTCTGGCGCATACCCAGTGAAAAATTGCGTACTGTCTTTTTTCCTGTTTCTTTTATCCCCACTGTTTCCAGACATTTTTCAATTACAGCCCTGTCTGGTATCCCCCGCTGAATACGCTGTACCTCCATATTTTGATAAGCAGTCAGATTTGGAAAAAGGGCTGGTGTTTCTATCATGCACCCGATCCGTTTTCTCTGCTCCTGTAATTCCTTGTTTCCGGTCTTTCCCCATAAATACAGTTCTCCACTGGTAGGAAAAGCTAATCCGGTTACAAGGCGTAGCAATGTAGTCTTTCCAGCTCCGTTTTGACCTATAAAACCATAAATTTTACCTCTTTTTATTTTAATATCAATGTGGTTTAAAGCGGCCGTCTGCTTATAAACTTTCGTAAGACCCCTTGTTTCTAAGATGATTTCATTCATTGTATCAGCCTCCTTTGCCTTTATAGTCTAAAACGAAACTATAAAGAATTTCTTAAATGAACAAAGAAAACAGTAAAGAATAAATAAAGCTGAGGTTTCTTTCCCTCAGCCTTGATGCAAACGATAGCCGATCCCCCAAACAGTATCTATATATTCCTCATCTGGAGAAACTGATTTCATTTTATTTCGCAGATTACTAATATGCACATTCAGAGTATTATCTTCACTGAGATATTCTGTATTCCATATGCTTTGAAACAGGTTTGCTTTTGAAAAAACTTTATCCGGATATTTCAGAAGTAATTCCAGAATGCCGTACTCCTTTGCAGTCAGCATCAGCTCCTGTCCTGCTAAATGAACCGTATTCTTTTCAACATCCAATATCAGATTCTTATATTGGAGCTGCCTTTGTGGTTTCATCTGAAACTGTATCCGGCGCAGATTGCTTTCTATCCTGGCAAGTGCTTCTTCCATATCAAAAGGCTTAGTAATATAATCATCCGCTCCCAACCGCAGCAGATCAACTTTATTCTGAGTGGTTCCTTTCGCAGAAATGATGATCACCGGAACTGTGGACTGCTTACGAATATCCGCAAGAACTGAGTCGCCGCTCTTATATGGGAGCATAATATCCAATAAAACCAGATCAATTTTATTTTCTTGCAAAATATCTAAAATGTGAAGCCCGTTATACTGACTGACTACATAATATCCATTTTCCTCTAAAAACTCAGTCAAGAGTCTGTTGATTTCCACATCATCTTCTATTATTAAAATATGATACATGACAGCACCTCTAAACATAAATCTTAATCGGCATTATACCGTAACTCGCCGCTCTTTTCAACTAAGAGGTGAAACAGAGACCGCCACTCCAACACGAAGCAACCGTCTCTGCTTTCATTCTCCCACACCTACAAACCAATACTTGCTCCTGACAACAATTTTTATGTCCCCACCTATACTGGATTGCATAACAGCTTCATATTAAATTCCGAATCCTTCTGCCCATGCTTTCAGTTCTTCCGCACTTGCATCCGCAGGGAATCTCTTTCCTTCCTTTAATTCTGCTCCCTGACAGGAAACCGCCAGCTCCTTGTTTGTGTTCCCCATACCGCTGCTGCCCGAAGTTGCCAGCGGAATAATCGTCTTCCCGGACAAATCATACTGCTCCAGAAACGTGTTCACAATAGTCGGGGCAACGTACCACCAGATAGGGAAGGCTGTGAAAATCACGGAATACTGCTCCATGTTTTCCACTTTATTTGCAACAGCCGGACGGAAAGACTTATCATTCATCTCCACACTGCTGCGGCTCTTTTTATTCATCCAGTCCAGATCAGCATTCGTATATGGAACCTCCGGCTGAATCTCATGCAAATCTGCTCCGATAGCCTCTGCAAGCCGCTTCGCCAGTTTCGCTGTTACGCCGCCGGCACTGAAATACGCTACTAATACCTTGCTCATAATCAATACCTCACCTTTCCTGAAAATCATATTTTATCGCTGTGTTTTACCATAGAATACCATAAATCCGAGGCAAATGCACCCTATCGTTTTTCGAGTAGGGGTAATCGTTAAAAATGCACCCTCAACGCTCAAAGGGTGCATTGTATCAATTTGTGGTACGCAAGCCAGTGAGATGATTTGCCAATAAGTATCTATACATAATAGGTTTATTTACTAAAAAGCCTGGAAGCATGCAGTTTTCAATTTACCACATAGTTCTAGGCTTTTTGTCCTGCAAAATTTCTATTGTTTTCTGATCCCGTTTCCCATGGAAAAACTTATCCAGCACCTTCTGGAATACTTCACACTCCGGTTTCGCCAAGGCAAATAAAGTCATGGAAGATTTCAGTTTCAGATTATCTGGCCATCCCATCACAGCAGTTGCGTCATCGGAATCCACATCCAGTAATGCCTGTGAGATTTCAATGAGATTACTGCTAAGTGTGTAATCTTCCATATATGCTTTCGCTTCACCCATATCCTTGATTGCATAATACCGGGCAGTCTCACTGTAGCCAAGTCCCGCAATCTGTGGAAAGATAAACCACATCCAATGGCTCCTCTTCTGCCCGGACTTTATCTCCTGTAGGGCAATCCGGTAATAAGTCTGCTGTGCGATCAGAAACCGCTCTAAATCATTATCCATATTTTGTACTACCTCGTTCTTCGCAAATTAGAAATTATCACGCTATCAAAACCAGTTAGCTTTTTCTTCCTTGAATTGTGGGATGTCGCTGTTTTGATAAGGATTGTAGTTATTCAGATTACAACCGAACTCCCTTAGAAATCTAATTTTGTTGTCCGTTGTCCATTCAACAAGTGATATTCCGTCAAATTCCTCTATACATCCGCCGTCCATCTTGTTCTTAAAATACCATTCAACAATAGTCTGATTTTCCTTGTGAAAAAACTGTTTTATGTCCCATACAAGAACTTTTCCACGAGTATTCCATTCCTTAAACCAGTGTTTTACAGTGACGCGATTTTCGTATTTCGGACTCCAGCTCTCGATATAGATAACATCATCTGTGAAAATTTCATCTATGCCTAAGTCTTTTTGTTGTAGCCACATGTCAAACCACAGATGAATTATTTTCTCTCTTTCGTTCATCGCTCATCTCCTCCATAAATGCCGATTCATCTCTCCATTCATATTGCCAGTATACCATGTAGACGGACTTTCTTCCACCAATACATTTTTATTCATTCAAATACTCTTCCACAAGAGTGTACGACAGCATCTATTCTCTTTTACACTCGGATGTCCGTTCCGTCTTTAAAGATGAATTGGATGTCCTCTTTATCGTATACCGCCGCATAATCCAGTAGCGCATATCAGGTATCCTCATGAAATTCTGTGTCGGTTTCTAGCCTATCTAATTCCGAAAAGAACAATTCCATTTCAGCCTTCTTTCTTCTGGTATTTCCCCTGGTTCTGTGCCGCCCTTGCGTTTTCCCGTATGCACTGGCGGATCAGTTTTGACACCGCATTCATTTCTTCCTGAATCTAATCCCGTCCCTACTCCCACAGGTATAAAAACGGCACCCCATATTGCTATAAGATGCCATTTTCCATCAAATTATCCATCTTGTCAACTCGACCTGCAAATATCCAACCTGTCTACTCAACCTACCCATTTTGCAAGCTGTCAACTCAACCCTCCGTCATTTTTTCATGTAGATATGTTTCCTCTGACAGCAAACTTCTTATTTTTCGGTCGTGTTGCCCTGTGTCCAAAATCTACTCCACCTCAGAAATCCCTTGTTTTCACCTTTTCCGTACATCTACTTCTCGACTTTTGACATCAACACGACACACTCCACATGTGATACTTAGGCTATTTCCAAACATGTCCATACCAATTAAAACACTTTATTTTAGAAAGGTTTGCATCTATTCTATCTTATCAACCTTTTATTTCTGATTAGGCTATTTTTCTCAATACAGTTATTTCACTACTTATTATGGGAAAATTCATCAAAAGCAGATCTTATGATTGCAACATTTTCCGGTAAAAGAGAAAAAACTAAATCATCAATATTCTTAAAATCTGCTCTTTTATATTATCCCTATAAGTCAAAAAATGATAATTGGCACTCTTTACACGATTTAATTTTCCGTTCTTTTATTACATCGTCTTGTCCTATTTCTCCAAAAAGAAGTGGCGATAGTGGATTATGCATTTGTGTGTTTCTCATAACTATATTATTATTGTAGTTTGCATAGCAATACAGGCAACCATTCTTACATGTATTGTAGGTACCAATATCTATACTAGAGACACATCCACATTCCGAACGTTGATTTCGATCTTTTTCAAGAGCCAATTTGCATTTTCCAATCCTCTCAAAACGTTTTCCGTCAATACAATGTGCATGAGAAATTCCTATTTTTTCAAGTTCAATCATTTCACAGCATGTGTCTATATAAAATCCATATTTCTTAGCAATTTCTGAGAATCTCTGCATCATTTCAAACTGTTGCTCTGTTGTTCCTTGTTGAATATTTAATGACCGCATGTTCCGAGCAGTATTCCGATATAAATCAAGGAAACTTACTGTACACTTTTCAGTATAATCTCCAAGTTTTTCTGCCAATACTTTAAAATATTTACAATGATATTCCATGGTATATCTATCATTAAAGAATATCGGATCATATCTCCAAATAACTTTTTCTCGACCTATGGTTTGGGATAATTTTTGAAACGCAGGAATAATTATATTATTCTTTGATGGAATATTGGGCTCCACATCTCTGTCATATGCAGTTAGCGTAAATTGAAAATAGTAATTATATTTATCAAGTTCTGAAAGATGGCTTAACATTGGTACTGGGTTTTTTGTCCAAAAGACTATCCCATCAACAACATCTGGCGACAGATTTATTTTTCCAACTTGATGAATGTTCATTGGATTTCTTACCAAAACATATTCATCCTTAAGCCGCTTAAACATCCATTGTGAATAATACGCTGGAATGTCAGTTCTTCGGCTTGCACTAATGATCATTATTCCACCCCCTTATTGAACTTCTATTAGTAATTGTGCACTTGAGCAATCTTCCCAAGGCTGATATATTCCATCAAAGAAATTGGGTAATCGAAACAGTACCTGACGAGACTCATGTCTCTCGCCATATCTTTGAGCATCATTTCTTATATTATAATCAAAATAAAAAGCTCTATAACTACCATGTAGCTCGGCATCCTTTAGTTTTTCAACAAGATCCGAGAAATAATCTCTTCCTCTATGTACGCTATTGACATCATTTATTAGAATAACCATCGGAACACCAGCCTGCTTGCGGCTAATTATAGTATCTACCAACTTTACAAAAAAACCCTGAATCTCATATATTTGTCCTGTATTATAAAAATGCAAGATTACATATTGTAATATTACAACATTGGCATCTGAGATAGAAAAATCCTCGGTTACAACATCCCAATATCTGAATTTCGTTTTTCTCACAGTACTTGTCCTATACGAATCTATCTGATTATGAATACGTTTCCATCTTTTATTTACATCAATTCCTAAATAACTAATCCGCTTATCATACGAATTTTCGTGACAATAATGCTCCAAAGCCATCAAATCAGGGCATGCACCACATCCGATAGATAACACATGATAATTGTCGATCTGCTGCAAAGCCTCACTTTTTCTCATTAAATACAATATTTCAGATGCATATTTTACTGTATAGTCACAAACATAAAAATCAATCATCTTATCACATTCATAGTCCTTCCGCCCATAAGGATATGAACTTGGATAATGTACCTCTTTTAAACACTGCTTACAATTACCTTCTGGAGTTCCTGGGCAACATAAATGATGATCGCATCTCGTACATTGTGTTTGCGTGTATTGCTGATGACAATATTTTATTATCTTCTTTATCAGCGACTTTTTCGTAAGGTTCTTTAGTTCTTCTTCTGTCAACATTGAATTATAATATTCATAATTCATACTACTCCCATTATCATTTCCACAATAGGGGCATATATCATATTCACGTTCTCTAAAGCCGGGAATTTGCTCATTCACAGTCCTGCGATATACTTTATGACAGGATTCACAAACAGCCAAAGAATGAGCTTCCTCATATTCGGTCAATTTATTATTTTCATTGTATGCCAACATTATTTTATATTTCCCATCTCCTCGCCCAATTATCTTTTAGTTTTTTCAAATCCCTCAATAAAATAAATTATTATTATTTGTTCTTTGAGCTATATTTCTTACTTTTTCTTTGATTTCCATTTTTATCTTTCGTAACATTGCTCCTACGGGCTTTCTCAATCTGTACTGCTTCAAAAATTTCTTTCGATATAATCGCTGGATTATTATCGGATGCTAAATAATGAACTTCACTATTTCCGGTTTTCAAAAGGCGAACATTTCCTGTGTATTTTTCATTGCTCAACATGACATCAATAGTTCTCTTACACCATTTCTCTTTTCCAGTAGGTGAAACTATCTTACGCCTTTCCAATTCCCGAATAATACCTATTACACTCTGCCCTTGAAGATATAGATCATATATCAGCCTTACGTGTTCTGCTGTCTCCTCATCAATAATTAACTTGCCTTCCGCATCATGTTCATAACCATAACATTTTCTATCATATAATTTTGATGTCCCAGATGCTGCCCGCTGTTTTATACCCCACTTTATGTTTTCGCTACGAGATTCGTTTTCTGCCTGCGCTATACATTCAATAATTGAAATCATAAGAGTACTATCGGTATTCGCAGTATCAAGTTCTTCCTGTTCAAATATGACACGAACACCAAGCAATTTCAACCGATTCAATGCATCTAAAATTTCAACGGTATCCCGCCCAAAGCGACTTATACTTTTGGTGAGAATAATATCCAGTTTATTTGATCCACAATCGTTCAGCATACGGGTAAACTCTTTACGCGAAGAACCGGTTTTACTTGTCGCAATATCCATGTAGACATCCACAAGCAGCCACTGTGGCGTTGAAGCAGTTATTCTTGTCAAATGTGATACTTGCGCCGTGAGACTTTTTAACTGTTCCGAACTATTTGTGCTAACACGGCAGTAAATACCTACTCGTTTATCCCGCTTCGGAGGTACGGGCGGTATAATATGTACTTTAGGATTATTGACCATGTGCGTCTCCTTCTAAAAAGCCATGCCCTCTAGACTATTTATCATTATCCCAATAATTTCATATGTTTTTTAGTCTATTATTACCTGTTTTAATCTTCCTGTCAACTCGACCTGAAAATATCCAACCTATCTACTCAACCTACCCATTTTGCAAGCTGTCAACTCAACCCTCCGTCATTTTTTTATGTAGATATGTTTCCTCTGACAGCAAACTTCTTATTTTTCGGTCGTGTTGCCCTGTGTCCAAAATCTACTCCTTCTCAGGAATCCCTTGTTTTCAAGCCTTTTTCTTACATCTACTTCTCGACTTTTGACATCAACACGACACACTCCACGTGGACTGTCTGACAAAATTGATCAACGCAGCAGGCTTTTTCCAGCTTATATCCTGCCGCCAGAAATGCCGGAAGATCTCTTGCCAGGCTGGTCGCTTTGCAGGAAATATATACAATATGGTCTACTCCATAAGAAAGAATCTTCGGCAATGCTTTGGGATGAATTCCATCTCTTGGTGGATCCAGAATGATCACATCCGGTTTCTCCGTCAGATCATCCAGGACTTTAAGGACATCTCCTGCAATAAATTTGCAATTACTCAGGTTATTCAGTGCTGCATTCTGTTTCGCAGCTTCTACTGCCTCTTCCACAATTTCCACACCTATCACTTCGTCTGCTACGGAAGCTGCAAGTTGGGCAATCGTTCCGGTTCCGCTGTAAAGATCGAACACTACTTTATCCTTCGTATCTCCGATATACTCACGTACAATAGAATAAAGCACTTCCGCAGCCAGTGAATTAGGCTGAAAAAATGAAAATGTACTGATCTTAAAACGCAGTCCCAGAAGTGTTTCGTAAAAGAAATCCTGACCGTAAAGGATACGTGTCTCATCACTTTGCACTACATCTGAAAGAGAATCATTGATAATATGCATGATTCCGACAATCTTACCTTCCAGCGGAAGTGCAAGAAGTTCTTCCTTCAGAGATTCCAGATCATGTTCTTCCTGACTGGTGGTGATCACATGAACCAGGATCTCTCCTGTAGTCACACCGCGGCGGAGAAGCAGATGGCGCAGATATCCTGTATGCTGCATCTTTTTATAATAGGAAACGTTTCGTTTCAGAAAGTATTCATGCACACAAGTCAGAATTTTCGTCATATCTTCGTGAACCAGTTGACAGTCATCTGCTGTAAGAACATCATAGGTACTGCCTTTTTTGTGCAGACCCAGCGTCAACGGACCATCCTTATATGCATCACCAAAGGAGAATTCCATTTTATTTCGATATCTGAATTCAATGGGACTTCCATGAATTCCCTCCCACTGGTAATCAGTGCCGTTCAATGCACCATCCAACAGTTCACGAACCTGACATTCTTTCATTTTGAGCTGGTTTTCATAGGACATGGTCTGATACATGCATCCTCCACATTCCGGAAAAATGCTACAGACCGGTTCTCTTGTTTCAAGCGGAGACTTCTCCAACACTTCCAGAAGTCTTCCCTCTGCACGTCCGGAACGCTTCTTATTGATCATAAAACGAACTTTCTGTCCGGGCATTCCGTTCTTTACGGTAACTTTTTGTCCGTCTGTTATCACAATTCCCTTATTGGGAAAATCTACTTTCTCAATCACGCCTTCATAAATTTCGCCTTTTTTCATATAACCTCCATAAAAATAGCCCCGGTATAAGCCGGAGCTACTCTTTCATTTTCATATTACAGGTAATTATTCTTCTTCATCTTCGAAATAATCGTCGAAGTCATCATCAAAATCCTCTTCAAAATCTTCCAGATAATCCGGAGCAAAGAAATGATATACAGCAAATGCGATACCTGCTACTGCTGCAACTGCGCCAATGATTGCCAGTACCCAGAGGACTGTATTTTTTTCTTTCTCTTCTTCTTTTCTGTTTAATGCTGATAATAATTCTTCAATTTTGATATTCATAATCGCACCATCCTCTCAATAATTCATCAGCTGACACTTAACACTTCTGCCGTCTGCTGTTTAATGAAATTATTATAACACTTTTTCTGTAATTTTACCATAAGATATCTGCATTTATTCTATACTTTTGTTAGTTTCTTTATTATAATGATATCAGGGGGTTACTGTTCACACAATCCCGAGACATACAAGCCAAAATTCCATTGCCGCAGGCAATCTGGAATGGATTTTGCCCCTGACTTAAAAATATGCCGACAGCAACGCTCTGATAAGAGAGGATAAATACTTATGGTAGAAACACTTTTTTTTGATCTTGATAATACATTACTTGATTTTAACCAGGCAGAAAGAGCAGCTATCACAAAAACTCTGAAAAGTTTTCACATTGCTCCCGAGCCTTCAATTCTGAAGCGTTACAGTGAGCTCAACCTCGCCCAGTGGAAGCTTCTTGAACAGGGCAAGATCACCAGAGACCAGGTAAAACTTCGGAGATTCCGGCTTCTTTTTGCAGAGCTGAATGTGGATGTACCTGCAAAAGAAGCTGCTCATACCTATGAAACTCTTCTGGCCCAGGGACACTATTTCATAGATGGTGCAGAAGAATTGCTCGAAACTCTTTACGGTCAATACCGGATGTATCTGGTTACAAACGGTACCTTAAGTGTCCAGAAGGGACGGCTTAAAAGTTCCGGAATTTCCCGTTACTTTGAGGATATTTTTATCTCCGAAGAACTGGGATACAATAAACCGGGCAGGGAATACTTTAACTGCTGCTTCTCCAGAATCCCTAATTTCCATAAGGAAACAGCCGTAATCGTGGGGGACAGCCTGACCTCTGATATCCAGGGCGGCATCAATGCCGGAATCCGCACGATCTGGTTTAATCCCAGCCATGAGAAGACTTCAGAAATCATCCCTGATCATGAATTTGACAGTCTTATGAAACTTCCCGAACTCCTGTCTCATATATAAAGCGGATAAAATCATCCGCTTCACTGCTTACTGCTTTTCGCAGCCTCCGCAGGTGACTTAAGTCACCTGCCCCATTACTATATTTTTTTCAGCTTCGCAAATCCTGCGAACATTTTCTTTATTCCCACTTTGTCAAAATCAACAGTGACTTCATAATCTCTTCCGCCGTCTACAATGTCTTTGACAATTCCTACACCAAATTTAATGTGGCGGACAGTGTCTCCCACTTCGTAATCCAGTGCATCAGCCTTTGTCACCTTAAATTCTCTGGGCTTGAATGTTTTCGTCTCAAAAGCCATTTTCATTTTTGCAAGGTTTCTGTCTGCCTGGATCATCTCTTCAATCTTTTTCTTCTTTTCCTGAGCTTCCTGTCCCAGATCCACAAGCTCCCGCGGAATTTCTCGTACAAATCTGGATACTTTATTATACTGTACTTCTCCCCGGAGCATCCGCTGTCTGGCACTTGTCAGCGTCAGATCCTCCATAGCTCTTGTGATACCCACATAACAGAGTCTTCTCTCTTCTTCCAGATCAGATCTGTCATCTGATATAATGGACATATAAGACGGAAACATCCCATCTTCCATTCCTGCGAGAAATACTCTCGGAAACTCCAGACCTTTGGCACTATGTAAAGTCATAAGAAGCACATAATCCTGATCCGGATCCACGCTGTCAATGTCTGCGATCAGTGCAATCTCCTCGAGAAAACCGGAAAGTGTGGCAGACTGTCCCTGCTCTTCCATTGCTTCCTGATAGGATTCTGTCTTGGAAATAAGTTCATCAATATTCTCGATTCTTGCCTTCGATTCATCTGTGTCTTCAGCCTGCAGTTCTGCCACATATCCGGTAAGCTCAATCACTTCTTCCAGAAGTTCACGTACTGTATAAGACTCTGCCTTGCTTTTTAAACTCTGGATAAAGGTTACAAATCCATCAATCTTTGAAAGGCTTCTTCCGATAGACGGAATCTCCTCTGCCACACGCAGAGCATCATAGAAACTCACACTCATTTTATCCGCATAATCCTGTATTCTGCCAAGAGTTGTGGCTCCGATTCCACGCTTCGGTACATTGATGATACGGCGAACTGCCAGATCGTCTCTGGAATTGTCAATAGTCTTCAGATAACATAACAGGTCTTTGATTTCTTTACGTGCATAGAAGTTTACGCCGCCTACGATCTTATAAGGGATATTCGCAAGAAGACACTTCTCTTCAAAAAGTCGTGACTGGGCATTTGTTCTGTACAGAACTGCACAGTCTTTATACTTCGCACCGTTCTCTCTGTGCGCTCTGGAAATCTCCCCTACCACATACTCTGCTTCCTCATATCCGTTCATAAACTGGCGGAAATGGATTCGTTCTCCCTCAGGATTCTCAGTCCAGAGTGTTTTGGATTTACGTGAGGTATTGTTTGCGATCACCGCATTGGCTGCATTCAGAATATTCTTTGTGGAACGATAATTCTGTTCCAGCCGGATAACTTTTGCAGCTGGAAAAACATGCTCAAATCCAAGAATATTTCCAATATTTGCACCGCGGAATTTATAGATAGACTGGTCATCATCACCGACTACACAGAGGTTTTCATATTTAGAAGCCAACAGGCTGATAAACTTAAACTGCGCAGTATTGGTATCCTGATACTCATCCACCATGATATATCTGAAACGTTCCTGATAGTTTTCCAGAACATCTCCGCAGTTCTGAAAAAGCTCTACGGTCTTTACGATCAGATCATCAAAATCCAGCGCATTATTTCTGCGCAAAGCTGCCTGATATTCCCGGTATACCTCAGCAACCCTCTTCTTAACAAAGTCCCCACCTGCATTCAGTTCCATCTCATCCGGTGTGATCAGTTCATCTTTTGCATGAGAAATCTGTGCCAGAAGAGAACGTTCCTTTGTTTTCTTGGTGTCAATATTCAGTTTTCTGCACACTTCCTTCATCAGAGTTTTCTGATCTTCTGTGTCGTAAATAGCAAATCTGGTATCATATCCAAGACGATCAATATAACGACGCAGAATACGCACACAGGTAGAATGGAATGTGGAAACCCATACACTCTCAGAACCAAATCCCACTATTTTATCTACACGTTCTCTCATCTCACTGGCTGCTTTATTTGTAAATGTGATAGCCAGAATGTTCCAGGGATTGATTTCCTTTTTATCTATCAGGTAAGCAATGCGGTGGGTAAGTACCCTTGTCTTTCCCGAACCCGCTCCCGCAAGGATCAGCAGTGGACCTTCTGTATGGTAAACCGCTTCCTGCTGCTGAGGATTTAATGTACTATAAATATCGCTCATATTTTCTCCTGTCTTCTTCCTGTACGGTACATTATTTTACAAACAACCATGCTGATCAACAAGTTGATTCCTGCAACAATCTTTCAGATTCAAAATATGTACCGGTTACCGTTTACATCTCTCGAAATATTTTTTGTGCCTGAACAGGCATATATCTTTATGATTATACACAAAAATCTGTTCGCCTACAACTGATTCCTGTAAATTCAAGCGGATATAAATTTTGTAATTAGTGAAAAAAACATTTACAAGTAGTATTTAAAACTATATAATAAGGAACAGAGGTGATGAAAGATGACAATCGATGATAAAGATATGATAAACAGCATTCTGGAAAGTGTATCCAGGATTGACTATATTAAACCGGAAGACATCCCAAATATTGATTTATATATGGACCAGGTGACAACCTTTATGGAAGAGCAGCTCGTTTCTTCCAAACGTTACGCAGATGATAAGATTCTCACCAAGACTATGATCAACAATTATGCAAAGAATAAACTTCTTCCCCCGCCTGAGAAGAAACGTTATTCCAAAGAACATGTGCTGATGCTGATTTTTATTTACTATTTCAAGAATATTCTTTCCATCAATGATATCCAGACTCTGCTCACACCGATTGCGCAGAAATATTTTAAATCCATGACTGAGAAAGATATGACTTATATTTATAATGAAGTTTTCAGCATGGAAAAGGAACAGATTGAATCCCTGAAAAAAGACCTTCTGCGCAAATACAAAACAGCACAGGATACTTTCGGGGACGCAGATGAAGAAGATCAGGCGAACCTGAAAAGATTTTCCTTTATCTGTCTGTTAAGCTTTGATGTTTATGTAAAAAAGATGATGATCGAGCATATAATCGACGGGATGAATCCGGAATCGGAGCATAATTCCAAAAAGAAAAAATAATTGTCAGCCTATAATCAAACAAATACTGAACAGACCAAAAGGAGACCACATATTTTTCTGCGATCTCCTTTTATTTTTCCTTTATTTTATCAGCGAATTACATATAAAAAAGTTCCTTCATCCACACAAGCATTTCTCCATTTTCACGATTTCCCCAATAACAATATGGTACCAGTGTCAATTTAACATCTTCCAGTTCTACTTTTCTGTTCTGATACAATATTCCTTCATTCCAACCCTTCTCTGAAATTTTTTTGCCGGTTATATGGAGTACACTGCATCCTTCCAGAAGTTCGTCATCATATGTTTCTTCAATCTTCTGATCAGTATTAACCATAACAGAAGAAAGATTCTCCCCGTTATCCGCTTCTTCCACACAGTAAACCAGAGGTCCCTTTACTACTGCCACTTTTGCACTGTCAACTCTTACCTGTGGATTTGCATGAACAAATACTGGCTCTGCATCAAAACTTATTTCAAATGTTTCTTTATACATTTTTCCGGAAATTTTAATATATCCATGGTCTTCTGTCAGATTCTCTTCTTTACCGTTTCTCAAAATTTTGAAATTCTCTGCATATGCCGGAACCCTGAATGCGATCATCGCCTCAGTTTCTTGCACACCATCTACAGAAACTGTCATCTTGTTTTCCCATGGGAAATTTCCTTTTAACGTAATTTTGAACGGAACTCCATTAAGTGTAACTTCTGTTTCATTTGCAACATACAGATTTACGTAAATTTCATTTTCTTCTTGAAAATAGATGTATTGTCCAAGAGATGCCAATGTTCTGGTAATGTTTGGCGGGCAGCATGCAACACCAAACCATTTCTGCCTGACAGGTTTCACATGTTCGCGTGAAGTTCTCGGCATACAGCTTACCGGCCATACTTCCAGAGGATTTACATAAAAAAAGCTTTTTCCATCCATAGCTATGCCTGATAAAAGTGTATTATATAAAGCCCGTTCCACTACATCCATATAAGAAGCATCCTTCTCCATATCTGCCATTCTCTTTCCAAACATAGCAAGTGCAATCGTAGCACATGTCTCAGAATAATTGCTGTCATTTGGCAGATCATAATCTGTTGTAAATCGTTCCAAGAATCCAGAAGATCCAACACTTCCTGTAATATACATTCTTTTGTGCACCATATTATCCCACAAGTTTCGGCATGCCTGCTGTAATTCTTTATCCTGATATTCATATGCCAGGTCTGCCATTGCAGAATACATATAGTTTGCTCTTACAGCGTGTCCTTCTGCTGTCCTCTGTTTTCTTACCGGTTTATGTGCCTGCGCATACATGGTATCATAATTTACAAAATCCGGAAAAATACGCTTATGTCCCGGTCTCTTTTCCTCCTCCAGAAAATAATTTTTGCCAGTACCTCTCAGATCTATGAAATATTTTGCCAGATCCAGATATTTTTTCTCACGTGTTACACGGTAAAGCTTTACAAGTGCCAGTTCTATTTCCTGATGTCCCGGATATCCATGGATTTTTCCCTCTTCCGGTCCGAAAGTCTGGCAGACAAGATCTGCAAATTTTGATACAATTTCCAGGAATCTACGTTTTCCGGTTGCTTCATAGTATGCTACTGCTGCCTCGATCATATGCCCTGCTGTATAAAGCTCATGACCTTCCATAAGATTACTCCATCGTCCATCCGGTTCTTTGATCGTAAAATATGTATTTAAATATCCATCCGGCTGCTGTGCACGTCCGATCAGTTCAATCGTCTCATCAGCCAATTCTTCCAGCTTTTCATCTCTTTCATAATTTAACACAAAACCAACTGCTTCCAGCCATTTTGCAACATCCGTATCCTGAAATACGGCGCCCTGAAATTCTCCCTCTTTTTCTCCTGCTGCAATTTTGAAATTTTCTATACAATGACTGGTTTCTACATCTTCCAGTTTATCATTCAGAATATCCCACTGATAAGGAATAATCACATCCTTTACCAGATGCACATATTTATTCCAAAAATTATCTGTAACATGAATCTGTTTAAGAGAAATACTTGAATTTGCTGCTTTTCCCATTTTTTCTTCTCCTTTATCATCCATTTGGATCAGCGGTGACACGGTTAAATGTTCTTTAAAAGGGTGTCGAAAATTATCCCTCGATAATTCTGCGACACCCTCCTGATCTTTAAACTTCTTTATTTCATCGGCAGTTTGTAACCATCTCTTGTAAACAATGGAATCTGCTCGATCGGTGCTGCCACATGTACTTTCTGTCCACCTTCAAAGGTTTCACCTGTCCATGCATTTGTCCAGGAGGCTCCACCAGGAAGATATACATCTGTCTCACGTGCATCTGCATCTGTGATCGGTTTTACCAGAACTTTTGGTCCAAACATATACTCTGTCTCTACATTCCAACTTTCTTTGTCTTCCGGGAAGTCATAGAACAACGGACGCATAACAGGAGTTCCTTTTTCATGAGCCTCCGCCATCAATTCTGTAATATATGGAAGCATGCGCTCTCTTAATCTCAAATAATCTGACAGAATCTCACAAACCTGATCTGTGTAACTCCATACCTCATTTGGTGCTCCTGATACACATGTAGCTCCACCAGTTGTACCATACTGAGGCTGAAGCGGCCAGCGATATCCGTGAAGTCTCATAACCGGACAGAAGCATCCATATTCAAACCAACGGACCAGAAGTTCATGGAATTCCGGATCATTTATATTTGCTCCGAAAAATCCGCCGATATCTGTTGTCCACCACGGAATACCTGCAATTCCCATATTAAGACCTGCTGCAACCTGATTTTTCATACTCGGGAAGGAAGATTTGATGTCTCCGGACCAGACCAGTGCACCATATTTCTGTGAACCGGCCCATGCGCAGCGGAGAAGATTGATAATGTTCTCCTGTCCTTCTGCTTTCATTCCATCAAAAAATGTCTTTGCATACATAACAGGATAAATATTTCCAACCTGAATATCCGGTCCGAGATGATAACGATAATTCTCGAAATCATAAACTGTATATTCCGGTTCTGCTTCATCCAGCCAGAATACTTTTACACCTTTATCATAATAATTCTTCTTTGCTTTTTCCCATACATATTCACGTGCTTCCGGATTAGTTGCATCGTAATGAAGTGTATTTCCCTGAAAATCCATGGATATCGGATATCCGGAATCTACGCGGATCAGAAGACCTTTACTCTTCATTTCATTGAAATTCTCGCTTCTGTAATCTACTGTCGGCCAGATGGAAACCATCAGTTCAATTCCCATATCTTTCAGTTCTTTGATCATTGCATCCGGATCCGGCCAGTATGTCGGGTCAAATTTCCATTCGCCCTGCATTGGCCAGTGAAAGAAGTCAACAACTATTACAGAAATCGGGAGGTTACGGCGTTTATATTCTCTTGCTACTTCAAGAAGTTCTTCCTGTGTCTGATAACGAAGTTTGCACTGCCAGAATCCCATTGCATATTCCGGCATCATCGGAACTTTGCCTGTTGCATTTGCATAAGCTTCTTCGATTTCGGCCGGTGTGTCACCTGCTGTGATCCAATAATCCAGTTTCTTGGAAGAAAATGCTTCCCATGTTGTAATATTTTTGCCAAAATTCACACGTCCTACAGCCGGATTATTCCACAAGAATCCATATCCAAGACTAGAAAGCATGAACGGAACACTTGCCTGTGAATTTCTGTGTGCCAGTTCAAGATCAGCTCCCTTTACATCAAGGTATGGCTGCTGATACTGGCCCATACCATATATTTTCTCCTCCGGTGTGGAAACAAAACGCATTGTCAGTCTGTAATCCCCACCTGTGATAGGCTTAAATTCTCTGGCTTCTACTTCAAGAGAACTGCAGGTATTTCCGAACATATCTTTTCTGTTGCGGACATACTCATCCAGTAAAAGTTCTCCTTTCTGATTATAAAATGCAATTTTACCGATCAGATTAATCTCTGCACGGATCTTACCATTACGGATCGTTGCTCCGTCTTCGCGAACTTCGATTTCCGGTGTGATTTCCTTCTCTGGTTTGATCAATGCCCAGTCTGCCTGATCCATCTCTGCGGTTTTCCATGCACGTACACGAAGGCTGTCAGCACCCCACGGCTCAATTCTTACCCGTTCAGCCTCATAACGGTAGCACAGCGCATTTCCTTTTTGCTCAAAATACCCATATACGTCTCTTACTTCTTCCTGATTTGCCATTTCTGCCTTCTCCTTTTCATTCTTAATGGAGTTTCAGCGAATTGGAACTGCAGTTTTATCTGTTTTGTTCTAATCCGCTGAACTTGTTTATAATATAAATAATAGCTTTATTTTATCAGTCTTTTACCGCACCTGCGACAAGACCGCCTACAATATATTTCTGTAAGAAAATAAACATCAGAATTACCGGAAGTACCAGTATTGCACCATAAGCCATGATACAGTTCCATCTTGTACCATATGCACTCTGGAATTTATAAATATTCGCTGTCAAAGGTCTCATTGTCTCTGCAACATTAAATGTCATTGAATATACCAGATCATTCCAGCCGTTCAGGAATGAAATAACCATGATAGTAATAATTCCTGTTTTTACTGCCGGAAGCATAACCATAAGAAATGCTTTTACCGATCCGCATCCATCCAGTCTTGCGGCCTCATCCAATGATACCGGAATACTTCTGAAATAGGGTCTCAATGTTACGATTACAAACGGTATAGAACTGGCTGCAATCGCAACCGGAGCTGTCAGATGATTTCCAAGAAAGCCCAATTTACTGAAAATCAGATACATTGGGGTCAATGTCAGGGATGGAGGAAGCATCTGTGAAATCAGAAATGTAAGAAGGAAAACATTTCCACCTTTTACTCTGTATCTTCCCATTCCATATGCTGCCGGGACACCGAGTACCAGAGCAATTGCCATTGTCAAAAGTCCATTAAGAAAACTGTTTTTCAAAGATATCAGAAACGTTTTATCTGTTAAGTTTTCCAGCCACGGTTCAAAGGTGAAATCATGTGGAAAATAGGTAAGAACCTTTCCAAATGTTTCTGCATCTGACTTAAATGAAATCTGTATCAGCCAGTAAATCGGAAATAAGAAGATAAATGCAATAAGAAGTGCAAATATCGAATTTCTGATCTCTTTTGCCTTTTCAGCACCTGTCATATTATCCATATCAGCCTTCCTCCTCTTCTTTTGATAACAGTTTCAGATAGAACAGACCAATAAGGAACAGGCATGCAAACAGTACCATTGCAACTGCCGCACCTTTTGAAAAGTTAAACTGTGTAAATGATAACATATAAGAATATGTTCCCAGCACATCTGTTGAATTCAACGGACCTCCGGCTGTCATGATATACATCAGGTCAAATGCACGGAATGTATAGATAAATCCTAACATCAGTACTGCAAGAATTGACTCTTTCATCAGGGGAAGAGTTATAAAAAGAAAACGTTGTCCCCAGTTTGCTCCATCCATGGATGCGCTCTCGTATACATCCGGTGAAATACTTGTAAGTCCTGATACAAGAAGGAGCATATTAAACGGAATACCTACCCAGCAGTTCATAATAATTACTGCAATCAGAGCTGTGCTGGTGTTAACCAGCCATTCCGGACCGCTGATTCCGATTTTTCCAAGCAGGTCATTGATAAGACCTGCATTGGAAAAGATATTTTTACCAAGAAGACCAGTTACTGCCATTGGCATCATATAGCTGACAAGAATCAGACCTCTGATCGGACCTGCGAGTTTAAATTTCTGATTGAAAAACATCGCAAATGCAAATCCGATGGTAAACTGGAAAATAAGACAAGCTATTGTAAAAATAAATGTATTGCGCAGAACCAGAAGAAATGTCGGATCATGGAATAAATCAATATAGTTCTGTAATCCGACAAATACGGAAGTTCCTGATTTCAGGTTCTTTACATTTACATCCTTAAGACTGAGAATAATGTTATAAACGATCGGGTATCCCAGCACAAGGATCATATAAATAAATGCAGGTACAATGAAACAGTATGCTTCTTTCGTCTTTTGCTGCGCCATAGTCCTAGACTTTGCTGCCATTAAAGCCACATCCTTCCCTGTTTGTTAGTTTTAGTTGCTTTCAGGAAGAGGAGTTTCTTCTACGATTGGATTAATTTTAGCTGCTGCTGTTTCAAGAGCGTCTTTTGCAGATGTTCCGTCTACGATTACAGACTGTGTTGCTGTATAAACCGCTTCAGAAATAGATGGCCATTCAGCGTGCGGTCCACGAGCCTGCGCATAATTCATTTCATCTGTAAATACCTTAAATCCATCCTGCTCAAATGTGTATTCAGCTGTCGCATCCTGTCTTGTAGGAATCTTTCCGCCTACAGCTGCCCATTTTGCTTCGTTTTCCTGTGAGCAGAGCCACTCAAGGAATTTAGCACATGCTTCTTTGTTTTCTGATCCTTTGCAGACACCAAAGTTCTCACCACCGATTGTAGATGTAGAGGTTCCTTCGTCGCCTGTTGGAAGAAGTGTAAAGTCATATTCAAATGCTCCGTTGATTGCATCTGTCTGTGCCAGATGCCATGTTCCACATTCTGCAAATGCAGCTTTTCCTGCGCAGAACTGATTCCATGCATCTGCCTGTGTCCAGTTTACACACTCTTTACTCATGTATCCGTTTGCTACAAAATCTCCAAGTGTCTGTAATCCATTTACAGCAGAATCAGCAGTAATATTATCAACATTAACGCCAGTTCCATTCTGTACAGATCTCAGCCATGGAAGGATCTGGAATGTTCCTTCTTCTGTAGATACTGCACACATTGCGAATCCGTATACATCATTGGATGCATCTGTTGTTGCTGCAACCATTTCCTTGAACTCATCAAGACTCTGCGGCATATGATCATATCCGGCTGCTTTCAGAAGATCCATATTGCAAGCAAGTGCAAGACAGTTACTATTCTGTGGAAGTCCGTAAACTTTTCCATCAGGGTCTTTACAGGAGCTTAATGGTCCATCATAGAACTGATCCAGTTCTCCCCATGATTCCAGCTCATCAGTGATATCTTCGAATACTCCGAGAGATATGTAAGATTCCATATCCGGTGAATCTACCTGTCCGATATCAGGAAGTTCTCCTGAAAGTGCTCCAACTGTGTACTGGTTCATTAACTCTGTTCTGGATACGAATGTTGCATTGATGTGAATGTCATCCTGTAAAGAGTTATATTCTTCAACCATGTCTGCGAGCATTTCCTGCTCTGGCTTCTGATCAAAATAATGCCACATTGTAACTTCCTGCGGAGCTGCCTGTACAGTTGATGCCGCCATCAGCGAAGCCGCCAATAATGTTGCTGTAAATAATGTTTTTTTCATGTTTTTTCCTCCCTTTTTCCTTCTTAGTTGAATTTTGTTTTGGTTAGTTGCACAATTTTAAGTCGTCTCTCTGTTGTTTTGTTGTATATATTTTACCATTCAAATTTCCACCGCATAACCCAAGATTTTATGGAAAAAGGAATTTTGTACGGATAATATTTTAAGATTAAGGAAATATTTTAAGATTTTCAGGATATTTTCCATATATTTCTTATATTTTTACTCTTTTATTTCTGACAGATATTCAGATGGACTCTTTCCTGTCACCTCGCGAAAGACTTTTTTGAAGTATTTAGAATCGGAAAATCCTACCTGATAAGGAACATCCCTCTGATCACATATTTCTTCCCTCAACATATACTGTGCCTGTTCAATTCTATACTCCCTTAGAAAAGTGCTGAAATTTTCTCCGATATTTTTTCCAAAAAGATAACTGAAATATTCCTGGCTCAGCCCAAGATCTTCTGCCAATTTCTTCTGGCTTATTTTTCCGGCATATCCACTCTGTATGATATCCAGAGCTTGCAGAATCATAGGGTGGGCATCCGGATATTTATCTCTCAAATTTCTGGATTTTCTGCGGGAATAGCTATTTTTTCCACTGATCTTATTCTCAATTTTCTTCAGTACTGCTTCTGCCTCATCTCTTGTAAGAGGTTTCAGAAGATACTCTATTACACCAAGAGAAATTGACTGCTTGGCAAAATCAAAATCTGCATATGCACTTACAATCACAAATTCTGCCTTAATTCCCTGAGCTCTGGCAGCTTCTATTACTGAAAGCCCGTCCATAAACGGCATCTTGATATCAATAAAAACCACATCCGGCTTCTGTTCCAGAATCATTTCCAACGCTGCTTTTCCATTAGATGCCTGTGCCACAATCTCATACTCATCCCTCAGGCTCTGCAAAACCCTTACTAATCCCTGTCTGGTTCTCTGCTCATCTTCTGCAATTAAAATTCTCAATGTATAAAGACCTCCTCTGTTACTTTTTTTGCTACATTTATTTACTCTATATCTTTCTCCGGATTCTCTGGTATTGGAAGCCAGAAAGTAAATTTTGTCCCCTTTTCAGGTTCTGATTCCAAAACTACAGAAAGTTCTTCTCCATAATACATTCGCAGTCTTGTCACTACATTCTGAATCCCGATTCCTGTTCCTGCCAAATCCAAAGTATGCTTTTCCATAAGAATCTGCTGCATCAGTTTCTCTGTATCTTCATTCATTCCACATCCATTATCTTCAATGCAAAGACGGAATCTGGATCCATCAATGTGACCCGTAATACGGATCATTCCCCCGCTTTCTCTTCCTTCAAAACCATGAAGGATAGAATTCTCCACAAATGGCTGAATAAACAGTTTACAGCATGGCCATTCGCCGTATTCTTCCTGAAATTCAATCTCGTAGTCAAACACATCCATAAGCCTGAACTTCTGCAGATATAGATACTGCTCTACCCATCTCAGTTCCTGCCCCAGACTTACTGACACAAGCTTCCTTGAGAATGTATATGAAAGCATATTAGAAAGCTTTTTCAGAAGATCTGCTACCTCATAATCTTCATTATCTATCGCATTATAATTGATCGCAGTCAGTGTATTGCAGAGAAAATGTGCATTGATCTGTGATTCCAGAGCTTCTTTCTCTGCCTTATTTTTCTGACGGATAGAAAGATTCTTTTCACGATAATATCTACGTATTTCCTTGTACTGTCGTTCCAGAGTTTCCGCCATTTCGTTATAATAACCAGCCAACTGCCATATCTCATTGGTTCCCTTTACTTCTATCTTCGGAAGATTCTTGGAAAGTTTAATATTTCGCATAGAATCCCGTATAATATCAATTGGTTTTAATACTCTTCGTATTGTAAACTGCCATAAAAATCCACAGATACACAACAAAAACAGATATACATAAATGCTTCTGGTATACATCTGGTTAACCTGTGCACGCATTTTTCCAAGATCCGTGGTAATATATGCTGTCCATCCAAAATATTTTAATGATCTGCTGATATTCTCGGTACTGTCCAGCGTTTTTCTGTAACTTTCCACTGTCATTCCATCGTACTCTTCATTTGGATGGTAAATGATTCTGTTATTTTCATCTGCAATATATCCAATCGAAAGAGGTTTATCAGCTACTCTGTCAAAAGCACTTTTTTCCAGAATATCTCCCATATCGAAAGATACGACCGCTACATTTTTCACATGAGAATAACTGTAAGTTTTTCCAATCAGCGGAACTGCAATATGTACCATTCTTATCTGCGGCCACTGACTGTGAACAGCAGGATCTGTCTCTACATAGTACCTGACATTTGCTTTCTCTTTCTGAAGTGCCATGGTCTTTTCATATATTTCCTGAAGTTTATCCAGATTGCCATCTTCCCATACTCCTTTTGAAGATGTCTGGTACCAATAAACCCCATACTCCTGCCACAGACCTTCATCTGATACAATTGCAATAGATACAACACTTCCAATCTGATGAGCAATATCATCCATTCTGCTGCCCAATGTCAGTTTTTCTTTTGCCAGAAGTATTCCGTCTGCTTCCGTGTTTTCTACCAGAACTCTTAATGTCTCATTAACTCCTACATTGCATGCAGCACTGATGATATCCTTCAGATTTGCATCAATATTAATCGTCGATGTTTCAATCATGGATTCTTCCATTGATCTGGTATTCCTGAGCAGATAATTAAAATATTGATTTTTTACGTAAATCTGAAGGACCAGACCTGCCAGAATCAGAAGTAATACTACTGTTACTGTAACCTGCGCACTCATATGTGAGCAAAAATAATTTCTGATTCTTCCCGGCATTTTTTTGATTTTCTCTTTCATTTTTCTTTACCTGCCTCGTTTTTTATAATTCTACGACTATTTTACATCATTCTACAACATCTTATAAAGATATATCATATAAAATTTTGTGATTATTTATTGATTGATATCTATAGATGGCAAAGGACAAAAAAAGCCAGTAACTAAGCTTATCTGCTATTAATAAACTTAATTACTGGTTTTCATCTTTTTATTATGTTCAAACAGTCACCTACAATTGAATCAGATAACTTATTTGATTCGGTAATTATTTCTCCACTGCCTTAAATGTAAATCTGATTGGCTGGTAATCACCTGTTGTCAGTGGTAATGGCAGTCCTGCTTTCATCAGTGCTGCGCCTGTGTATACTTTTCCGGTTGCAATGTCTTCGTAATGCAGATCTGCATCCAGTCCCTGAGGATAGAAAAGATAGATATACGGATTAGCTTCGCTGTGGAGTCTTACGCCACATACAACTGTCTCTTTTTTGTCCTTGGATACGAACTGCCAGAGTACATGGTTGTTGTTTTCAAATGGATTTATCAGACGATAGTAATCTCCGGACTGTACCAGATGCTCGATTTCTTTGTATTTCAGAATCTGCTCTCTGGCTGTCTTTTTGTCTTCTTCGGACATCTTCATCAGATCCAGTTCATAGCCAAATGTACCGGATGATGCAACCGTTCCTCTTGTCTCGAATGGTGTGATCCTGCCGGACTGGTGGTTCGGGCATACGCTGACATGAGCCCCCATTGCACTTACCGGATATCCGAAAGAAGTACCGTACTGGATTTTCAGTCTGTCAATAGCATCAGTGTTATCGCTGCACCAGATCTGCGGAGAATAATAGAGCATTCCTGCATCAAATCTTCCGCCGCCACCTGAGCAGGATTCAAACAGAAGATTTGGATATCTCTGCACAAGGCTTTCCATCATTTCATATACTGCAAGTACATATCTGTGATAAACCTCTCCCTGGCGTTCTTTTGGAAGTGCTGCGGAGAATACGTTGTCTACACTGCGGTTCATATCCCATTTTACATAATCTGCCTTGCATGCATCCAGAACTTTGAAAATCTGGTTCATGATATGGTCACGGACTTCTTTTCTGGTAATGTCCAGATTGAGCTGATGTCTGCTCCGGTTCATAGCACGTCCCGGAATCTTCAATGCCCAGTCCGGATATTCTCTGTAGAGATCACTGTCCTCGGAAATCATCTCCGGCTCTACCCAGAGACCGAATTTCAGTCCAAGTCCGTGGATTCTCTCTGCAAGTGCAGGAAGTCCACCTTTGATCTTCTCTTCATTTACTTCCCAGTCACCAAGTGCGCACCAGTCATTATCTCTTTTGCCAAACCATCCATCGTCCAGAACAAACATATCCAAGCCAATGTTCCTGGCTTCTTCTGCAATATGATACAGTTTGTCTGCATCAAAATCAAAATAGGTAGCTTCCCAGTTGTTTACGAGGATTGGTCTTGGCCGTTCTACGTATTTGCTGCGGATCAGGTTGTTTCTGTATGCATCATGATAAATGCGAGAAAGTTTTCCAAATCCTTCTGCGGAATATGACATAATCACTTCCGGAGTTTCAAATGTGTCACCTTTTTCCAGTGTCCATGCGAAATGATATGGATGGATTCCCATTACCACACGGGTATGTCCTACCTGATCTACCTCTGTCTCAAATGTAAAGTTTCCACTATAAGCCAGTGCATATCCATAGCAGTTTCCATATGTTTCTTCTGTGTTTCTGTCGCAGAGGATTACAAATGGGTTATGATGATGACTGGAAGTGCCGCGAATACTTCCTACAGACCAGTTTGCATGACCCAGATGTGTTCTTTCCATCTGACGTTCTACGTTATGTCTGCCATAGAAATGAACTGCATCCATTTCTCTATATTCAAAATCCATTTCCATAGACATTGCTTTCTTTACTGTAACAGGTGTCTCACCAGTCTGTTCCAGACGAACTGCTCTGGTGATCACATCCAGATGTGGGAATACACTGTAGAGAAGATGTGCTTTCAGTCCGCTGACACGGTCTGCCAGGACAATCTCCAATGTCTCTGCCTCATCTTCTTTTGCAAACATTGCAGGGAGACCTTTCAGGCTGTATTTTCCTTTTGTGATCTCATAGGATTCAAATTTCAGATTTGCAGTGTCGCTGCCGTCTGCCTGCTCTACTTCCAGACCATTGATACGATAATCTCCGTTTCCGTAAGCTGTATATTCCTGCGGCAGAGTATCCAGGGAAAATGTTTTGTCTTTTCCTGCTTCATACGGATTTCCGGAGAATCCTCTGTCCACACATACAATCCTGTCCGTAATCAGGGAATCCCCTACCGGGCATCCATAATACAGATGAACCAGAGTATCATACTCTCTTACCTGCATCTGATAGGTGCTGTTTTCTGTTCTCAGGTCAAATACTTTTTCTGCCTCATGATACTTAATCCATTCCATACTCTGTACCTCTCATTTCTTTGTTGTTTTTTTGTTAAAAAGCATACTGATCCGGTTCTGTATCTACATAGTGATGTTCTTCTTCGTCCTCTTTGAAATACGGTTTGAACAGTTTCCACATAAACCAGGAATCTGCATAGGCTGTCAGGGAAAATCCCACCATCAGCCAAATCAGCAGATATACCGGAAAAAGTTTTGCATCTACAAGTGTCATGGTCATTGGCAGTATCGTGATCACTGCCACTGCTATCGCATAACCTATATGTTTAACCGCAAAATAAAATGCGTTTGTGATCAAAGTCATTGTTTTGTTTTCAAATGCTGCAACTGTCGGGAATATGTACAGTGCAATGGCAATCAGCGGAATACATACCGCCAGAATCACGTAATTGAAAATCTGTGGCATGGAACCAGGCATAGTTACCAACGATTCTTTCTCCATATAAAGAAATACTGCAACTGCTGCCATCAGGATCCAGATCAGAGTTGACTGTTTGAAGTTCTGCTTAAAGCTTTTAAAAAAATCATGAAATACCCGGATATCTCCATCCTTGTGGAGTTTTAATGTACAATAATACAAAGCAGTGGTGGATGCCCCTGCTGTAATAACAGGAAGAGAGCACACGATCCATAGTAAATTCAATGCAATTAACTGACCTAAAAATCCAAATATCCTGTCATAAAGACTTCCTGGTTTCATTTTTTATTACCCCTTCCTTTTTCTATCTTAATGATTTTGTCCTGACTTTCACCTTTACAGATGATTCAGCAATCAGATATCCAGTTTCAGGCAGCCTTCTGTTATTCTTCTCTTTCCAGTTGTATAACAAAATTCTGCCTGTATAGTTCAGGGGAAATGTCCCGAACCTCCCGGATTCTTCTTTTTATTTTTTTAAACTTACAGTTTACCACCAGATGTTGCAATACCTTCGATGAACTGCTTCTGGAAGATCAGATACAGTACGATCA
>ENA-OWPB01000957-OWPB01000957.1-human-gut-metagenome-genome-assembly--contig:-NODE-957-length-30758-cov-3.570824_pt1 | contig 30758 bp, 24 predicted proteins | sample MGYA00248260_ERZ651838 | MGnify/ENA primary metagenome ERZ651838 (study PRJEB26924, sample SAMEA4378304) | human gut metagenome | biome: human gut; feature: human-associated habitat; material: faeces... | reverse complement strand
AACGTCCACGGAGCTGATTATCGATACGTCTGGACTCATGACGCTCGGTACCGATGATCTTCAGACCGCCGGCCTCTCTTGCCACATCATCAAGCTTGATATCGGTACCACGACCTGCCATGTTGGTCGCGATGGTAACGGCATCTGCCTGTCCTGCCTGAGCTACGATCTCAGCCTCAAGCTCATGGAACTTGGCATTCAATACGTTGTGGGGGATTCCCTCTCTCTTCAGCATTCTGCTGAGAAGCTCGGAAGTCTCGATGGTGATCGTACCAACCAATACCGGCTGATGTTTTGCGTGAGCTTCCTTAACTGCCTCTACAACGGCGTTGAATTTCTCTTTCTTTGTCATGTAAACGGCATCGTCAAGGTCTTTACGCTGTACCACGCGGTTGGTCGGGATCTCTACAACGTCCATGCCGTAGATATCGCGGAACTCTTTTTCCTCGGTAAGAGCTGTACCAGTCATACCGCCTTTTTTGTCATATTTGTTGAAAAAGTTCTGGAAGGTAATGGTTGCAAGAGTCTTACTCTCTCTTTTAACCTTCACATGCTCTTTCGCCTCGATCGCCTGATGAAGACCATCGGAGTAACGACGGCCCGGCATGATACGTCCGGTAAACTCATCAACGATAAGGATCTCGTCATCTTTTACAACATAATCCTGATCCTTATGCATCAGATTATGTGCACGAAGTGCAAGGATGATGTTGTGCTGGATTTCCAGGTTTTCCGGATCTGCCAGGTTCTCGATATTAAAGAATTTCTCAACCTTCTTGATACCCTGCTCGGTAAGGTTGACGATCTTGTCCTTCTCATTTACGACGAAGTCACCGGTCTCGATAACCTCCTCACCCATGATGGCTGCCATCTTGGTCATTTCATGGCTGGCCTCACCACGCTCCAGCTGCTGTGCAAGGATATCGCACACTTCATAAAGCTTGGTGGACTTGCCGCTCTGTCCGGAAATGATCAGAGGTGTACGTGCCTCATCGATCAGGACAGAGTCGATCTCATCGATGATACAGTAGTGAAGATCTCTCTGAACAAGCTGTTCTTTATAGATGACCATGTTGTCACGAAGATAATCAAATCCAAGTTCGTTGTTTGTTACGTATGTGATGTCACATCCGTATGCTGCACGGCGCTCTTCCGGCTTCATGTCGTTAAGTACCACGCCTACGGTCAGGCCAAGGAACTCGTGAACCTTACCCATCCACTCTGCATCTCGTTTTGCCAGGTAGTCGTTGACGGTTACGATGTGGACACCTTTTCCCTCAAGGGCATTCAGGTATGCAGGAAGTGTAGAAACAAGAGTTTTACCTTCACCTGTTTTCATCTCGGCGATACGGCCCTGGTGAAGGATGATACCACCGATGATCTGTACCCGGTAATGCTCCATTCCAAGTACACGTTTGGCTGCCTCACGTACGGTGGCAAATGCTTCCGGAAGAAGATCATCCAATGTTGCACCTTCTGCAAGACGTTTCTTATATTCTCTTGTCTTGTCTCGTAACTGCTCATCAGTAAGCTGCTGCATCTGAGACTGATAGCTCTCGGTTTTTTCAACCAGCGGCATGATACGTTTTACCTCACGCTGGCTGCGGGTTCCAAATACTTTTGAAAAAACATTCATGTTTCTGCTCCAATCATTTTATTCGAATAAGACTGCTGTCTCTGATCTGTCCAATTTGGGATCATTCCAGTTCTCTGTTGATATCCGTTATACTGGATCACATATGGTATATATTCTACCACTTTCCTGTTATAAAAACAATGAACAATTATTTAACAAATCATGTCAGGAACAACAGAAAATATCCCGCATAGGATCCTGTTTTCGAGGATCCCGCGGGATATTACATATCTTATTTCCTTACTTTTGCATTTTTTACACTGCTCCAGGTACCATAATATGCCTTTCCGTTTACTTTTTTACAGGAACGGATACGAACATAGCAGGTGCTTCCCTTTTTCAAACCGGAAAGTGTTCGAGTCAGTGCACTGGTGGCCACTGTCCTGGCCCCTCTCATGGACCTTGATGCCGCATACTGGATCTGATAGCTGGAAGCGCCAGCTGCTTTTTTCCAGCGGACAGTCAGCTTCCCGGAAGCCTTGCTGGACGGTTTGTACTGCACCGGAGCTGTCAGGCGGACGATCCGGCTGCCGTTTTTGTTATAAGCACTTAAAGCAGATCCTTTGTATGCGCGGACTGTATAGGTATACATGGTTCCTGCTTTTACTGATCCGTCTGTGTAGACCAGCGTATTGCTTCCGCTTACGGTAGCGATATTGACCCACTTGCTGCTGTTTCCGGTCCTTCGATATATCTTATAGCCGGAAGCATTTGCAGCTTTTTTCCATTTGAAGATGATGCCGGCAGGGCTGTTGGAAGTACCGGATAGCCCGGGAGTGGTAAGCTTTACAGTTGTCAAGGCCGCGGACCGGAACTGGTATACGGCTGACTGTACTTCGTCAGTCTTTTCCCATACAGATTTCTGATAAACATACTTCTGAAAAAAGATATACATGTTATAAGTTGCGGCTTTATTTATTCCTTTGGCAGATCCGATCCGCCATGTAGTATTCTTCCTGTTATCGGTTGGATTTGGTGAAGTACTCCAGTAAACCGGCACCCACTTCACGTCTCCAGGCCCGGGATTTGAATTTGTAGTTCCCGCGCCGGTCACGGTAAAATTATAATATTTATTCGGAGTAAATTCCAGCGGAGAATCCAGACCTCTTACAAAACTTTCTTTGACATCCGGTATAAAAGGTGTATAGGTTGGTGTCGGCGTCACATCATATTTCGGACGGGTCCCCCCGTAATTCAGCTTTAATTTTTTCAGTCTGCTGGTTCTTCCATCTGAACCCAGTATCTTAAGATACAGATCAAATTCTTTCTCTGTATCCAGATTCTTAAGATATATCACAAAGCTTCTGTTTGCAGTAACCAACACACGAGAGTTTCCCGTATCAATCCTCGGAACATCAGATGTTCCGTCCTTTTTTCTCGCTGCAGCTTTGTAGTAACAGGCTCCGTTTGCATCAACTTGCAGTGTCACGTTTACAGAACTGCGGCTTACCCATTTTTCTCCGGTCCATTTTACGTTTATTTTGGGCACCGGTGTTGGTGTCACTGTCGGTTTCTGGATCTCTGTCGGCTCAGGATTCGCTGTCGGTGTCACTGTCGGCTCCGGATCCGCTGCCGGTGTCACTGTCAGCTCCGGATCTGACGTTGACGTAGCTTCTGCGTTTTCTTCTTCCATACTGTCTCCGGCTTCCTCAGGTATCAGTTCTGTCAATAATACTTCCGGATCACCCTCACTGGAGATTTCTTCTGAAACTCCTTCCTCAGCTTCGCCGAAAGCATCCTCGCTGTTCTCCGCATTTTCCGTATTTTCCACATCTTCCATGATTACACCGGAAGAGTTATCCACAGTTCCCTCAGAAATATCCTCACTGTCTTCTGCAGGCTGCCCGGTCTCTCCCATAGGCTCTGTAGTTTCCTCTGCGGAAAACATCTCCTGGCTGTCAGCAGCATTTTCTACGATTTCTGCATCACCGCTGCCAAACTCTGCAGCCATACCGGTTGCCGGAAGCACCGTCACACAAAGCGCGGCACTAAAAAAAAGCGCCAGAACTTTTTTCTTCATTTACCTTCCTCCTTTTCTCCATGTGTTACATATTTATTATGTCAAGGAGATATTCGCACTCTACACAATATTATTTTTCAGAAAGTGAGGCTGACTGAAACTTGTACTGTACAGACTGTATCTTATCCGTAGACTGCCATTTGGAATCCTTGCAGGTATATTTGCGGAAGAAAACATACAGATTAAATGTTCCCTCCTGGTCGATTCCTTCCTTGGAACCGATCTTCCAGGTGCTCCGGATCCGGTTGGAATTCGGATTCGCAGATGTACTCCAGTAAACAGGCACCCACTTAATGTCTCCGTTTTCCGGATCTTCATTATCGGTACCTGCACCGATAACCTTAAAATCGTAAAATGTATCCGGATAGAATTTCAGAGGAGAATCCAGCCCCTCTACCGTACTGTCCTCCGCCTTTGGTTTGGCTGCTTTATGTTTTTTTGCAGAATCTGTTTTTTTCGCCGGGCGGCTGTCCTGATCCAGTTCCATCCGCTTCAGATCACTTAATTTCCCCTTCTCATCCTCAATCTGGATATACAGATCAACTGCCTGGTCTGTATCCAGGTCTGCAAGTGTGATCCCGAACTCTTCATCCTCACTGATCAAAACCTCATCATTCACGGTATTTCCGGTCTCGATCTGAGGTACCTGGGAATTTCCGTCGTCCCCTCGCTCTGCCCATTTATAATAGCAGACACCGTTAACGACTGACGTAAGCGTTATTTCTGCCTGGGAATAGCTGTCCCATTTAAATCCTGTCCATTGTATTTCTGACTTTTGGGAATCCTTTGTATTGTTTTCTCCGGAAATCAGTTCCAGGTCCTCCACAGTCTGTTCTTTTGTGGTGTCACCACTGTTAAATTCCGCTGCCATACAGGTAGCCGGTATCATGGTCATGCCAAGAGCTGCACTTAAGATTACCACAGGAAGCTTCTTTTTCATTTCCCCTTCCTCCTTTCGCATATGTCTTCATTATATAGTTCTCCCCTATTGCTTGCAACAGAAAAGAAGTCTGATTTTGTTGTGACATAAAAGACTCCGGAAACCTGCCGATTTCTCACACAGATTCCCGGAGCCTTCCATTCAATATTCAGTTGTGATAATAGAATCCCCTATCAGAACTCTGGTTCGATCAGTCCGTAAGTATTTCCTTTACGTTTATAAACTACGTTAACCTGCTCTGTCTCAGCATTAAAGAATACGAAGAAATTATGTCCGAGAAGTTCCATCTGTACGCATGCATCTTCCGGATACATTGGTTTGATCCCGAATTTTTTGGTACGGATGATCTTAACTTCCTCATCCTCTTCATAATCCTTATCAAGGTATGCCTTCTGGAAGTTTGTGGATTCCTGCTGCTTGTCAACGATCTTGTTCTTGTATTTACGAAGCTGACGCTCAATTACCTCTTCAACCAGATCGATGGATACATACATATCATTGCTTACCTGCTCGGAACGGATAATACTACCTTTCACAGGGATCGTTACCTCGATCTTCTGGCGATCCTTCTCAACGCTTAAGGTTACTGAAATCTCAGTTTCAGGAGTGAAATACCTTTCAAGTTTACCAAGCTTGTCCTCAACAGCTGTTTTAAGTCCTTCTGTTACTGCTATATTCTTTCCACTAATAATAAATTTCATGACTTCCATCCCCTTTGCTGTTTTATGTTGCTATTATAACATATTAAATTGAATTTTAACATCACTTTTCAAAAATTTCATAAATTTTTTCCAAATTTATTCGATATATTCCTTCAAAATGTTTTTTTTGTCGTGAATGCGCAACTATTAGAGTATTTCAGCTAATTAATTCATTACAAATTTATATCTGTACACCAGTGCCAGAAGATTGATGGGACAAAAGCTTCTGCTTCACTATTTGTGTATACTATTTCATTTTTGCCAGAGCTTCAAAGGATATGCTTCCGCCAAAAATATCCAAAGCACTGCCAACAGTTACATCCAATCTGCCCTGCCCTGCTTTTCGAAGTTCTTCAATATCTGCCATAGAACCCACACCGCCTGCATAGGTCACAGGATGAGCTGCATACTGTCCCAGAAGCTTTGCAAGCTCTGTTTCCACACCTCGGGCCTTTCCTTCCACATCCACTGCATGGACCAGAAATTCGTCGCAGAAGCTTCCGAGTCTTTCCATCAGCTCCGATGTCACGATCTCTTCTGTAAACTTCTGCCATCGATCTGTGACAATATAATATTTGCCATCTTTTTTGCGGCAGCTCAGATCAAGTACAAGATGTTCTTTCCCTGCTGCATCACGGATTTCCTCCAGATTTTCCCAGGATATCACTCCGTTTTTAAACACATAGGAAGTTACGATCACGTGGCTGGCACCAGCCTCCAGATATTCTGCCGCATTCTCCGGGCAGATGCCACCTCCGATCTGAAGCCCTCCGGGATATTTTCCCAGAGCCAGAAGTGCCTGGGCTTTCGTTGCTTCGTAGTTCGGAGAATCCTTTCCGTTCAGAAGGATCACATGACCGCCCTTTAACCCTGCCTTCTTATAAAGCTCTGCATAGAATGCCGCATCCTGCTCTGACACAAAATTTTCTGCCGCCTGGTCCCCCTGATCCTTCAGGCTTCCTCCTACGATCTGTTTTACCTTTCCGTTATGTATATCAATGCATGGTCTGAATTTCATAATCCTGTCCTCCGTTTTCTTTCCATGCACTGATAATAGCATCTGAAACAGTTTTATGCAATGCTGTGGTAAAATATCTGTTATCTTCCTTCTACCGCATTTCCCACTGCGTTTCCGATATCATCCACTGCATTACCTACGCCGTCTCCAAGGTCCTTTACACTGTCACCCAGCTCACCAGATACCGTTCCGTCATTTTCGTTTCTGTCAGCATCCGCAGCTCCGGATGCTGCTGTCCCGTTATTTTCATTTCCTGCAGGCGTCACGGTAATATTTCCATCGGACATCTCATTGTTATCCGTGCCGGAATCTTTAGTATGCTCTCCATTGTCCTTCACACCGTCATTGTCTGCTTTTTCTCCCATATTTTCATCTTCTGCGGCAGTATTTTCGTTTGTATCTTTTTCATCCACTGTTTCATCCGCATTGTTTACCTCTGTGCCGCAGGCTGTAAATGTACACAGAGACAGGGTAAGCAAAGTACCAAAAAGAATCGCCTTCCATTTTTTCATATGATCTTCTCCTTTTTCTGAAAAATTCTGTATTCCTAATATGGCACTTTTTCCGCTATCCTATTCTGGGAAAAATTTCAAAAATAGTGTAGAGCGGACATTCGTTTTTCGTTCCACTGCATGCTCATGAATGAAATCGCCCACAATTTCATCAAAAAAAGACGAGGTCCGATTTTACACGAACCTCGTCTGTATTACCTGTATTTTATTCTGTTGCGGCTCAATCTGTCAGGATCAGCCGATCACGTCACTCATATCATAACGTCCTGCCGGTTTGCCGGCAAGGAATTTGGCTGCTTCTACAGCACCTTTTCCAAAAATAGCCTTGGAATATGCAGTATGCTTGAACTCGATCACTTCGTCCTGACCTGCAAAAATTATCTCATGCTCACCTACGATAGTTCCGCCGCGAACTGCGGAGATACCGATCTCCTTATCATCGCGTTTTTCACGTTTCTGGCTGCGGTCATATACATAATGATACTGGTTATCCATAGCTTCATTAATGCTGTCTGCCAGCGCAAGTGCAGTACCACTCGGTGCGTCTAATTTCAGGCGGTGATGTTTCTCTACGATCTCCATATCAAAGCCTGCAGCTGCAAGAACCCTGGCTGCGTCCTGAACCAGCTTCAGAAGTGTGTTGATACCAAGAGACATGTTTGCGGATTTCAGCACTGCTACCTTTCGGGATGTTTCTTCAACTTTTGCAAGCTGCTCCTGGCTTAAGCCGGTACTGCACAGAACAACCGGAATCTGGCGTGCCGCGCTGTACTCAAGAAGCTTGTCTGTTGCCTTTGCGGAAGAAAAATCAATGATCGCATCTGCCTCTACCTGACATGCGTCAATATCGGTGAATACCGGATAGCTGTTTTTTCCCTGATCCGCAATATCAATACCTGCTACGATCTCAGCATCCGGATCTTTCTCCACAATGTCGCTGATGACCTGGCCCATATGTCCGTTGCAGCCGTGCATGATGATTTTTACCATAGTATATTCTCCTTTACCTTTCGCTTACAGTCAGATCATTTAGCAAGCTTAAGGCCGAATTTCTCGATCTCTTTTGCAAGAGCCGTCTTTGTGTCCTCTTCCATCTCACAGAGCGGCATACGAAGAGGTCCTACGTTCATTCCCATAAGGTTCATAGCTGTCTTAACAGGAATCGGGTTTACTTCACTGAACAGTGCATTGATCAGCGGAAGAGCTTTCAGCTGATCCTCTGTTGCTCCCTTGGTGTCGCCGTCGAAATATTTCATGACCATGTCATGTGTAAACTTCGGTGCAACGTTGGAAAGTACGGAGATAACTCCAAGTCCGCCAAGAGAAAGAATCGGAAGTACCTGATCATCATTTCCGGAGTAAAGCTCAAGCTGTCCGTCTGCCAAAGACATCATTTTGGCGATCTGGGAAAGATCTCCTGTTGCTTCCTTGATTCCGACAATGTTCTTTACATTCTTTGCAAGGTAAGCTGCTGTAGCCGGCTGGATGTTGCAGCCTGTACGGCTCGGTACGTTGTACATGATGAGCGGAGTTTCCGGAACTGCATTGGCAATTGCTGTGTAGTGAGCGATAAGACCCTTCTGTGTAGCCTTGTTATAGTAAGGTGTTACAATAAGAAGAGCGTCTGCGCCATAGGAAGCTGCTTCCTTGGACATCATGATCGCTGTCTCTGTACAATTGGAACCTGTTCCTGCGATAACAGGCACACGTTTGTTAACTTTATCAATTGTGAACTTAATTGTCTGAAGATGCTCTCCGTGTGTCAGAGTAGAAGATTCCCCTGTTGTTCCACAGATAACGATGGCGTCTGTGCTGTTCGCGATCTGATCTTCAAGGATCTCCTCAAGTTTCTCAAAATTCACCTTACCATCTTCATGCATAGGTGTTACGATTGCAACGCCTGTTCCTTTAAAAATTGCCATTTGTCTTCCTCCTTCTTTCTTCTGTGAAATATTGCTTATTCCCGTTCCTGGTCAGTCAGCTCTGTTGTTATCGTGGTAATACTATCCACATAGGGCTTCAAAGCATCCGGAAGCCAGCGTCCGGTCATAATTATATGCATACTTTCATCCTTCTGCTTAAGCATATCGATGATCGTCTCAACTGGAGCGATTCCTTTATCCATAAGCCCGAGGATCTCATCCAACAGCAGGAAATCACACTCTCTGGTAGCAATTACCTTCCGTGCAAAATTAAGGCCATTGAGAATATTGGTTCTCTCTTCTGCCTTTTCCTGCTCGCTCAGGTCATTATAGCAGGTGTCCATTTTTTCGAAACGGAAAATCTTGAAATCAAAATTATCCAGTTCCTCAAGGAAATCCAGTTCTCTGCGTTCCCTGCCTTTGAGGAACTGTATGATGATCACACTTCTTCCCTGTGCGGCAAAGCGCAGCCCCTGGCCTACAGCCAGAGTTGTCTTTCCTTTCCCGTTCCCACAATAAACCTCTGTTATTTCTCTTTCCATGATTTTTCCTCTTACTGTTAGTAAAACCGGTAATTCCCCATTTTTATGATTTTTTTTATATTACCGCAGATTGGCTGGAAATGCAAGTGTTACCTTAATGTTCTCACCACTATTCCAAAATATATCCAATGTTACTCAACATATTCCAATTTACTTACCGAAATTTCATAGGCAATCCTTTTTTCTGTCTCGTTTTCACTAATCCGTTTCATGTACTCCCTGCTCTGGATCCTGCCCCAGATCAGTACATGCCCGCCTACTTCAAAAGCAGAAGCATATCTGGCATTTCTTCCCCAGCATATACATGGTATGTAATCGGATTTTCCGTAAGGTCGATTGACTGCCATCAGAAGATCTGCGATCTCTCTTCCCAACGGTGTTTTTCTGTATACAGGCGGTTTACAGATATATCCGTCCAGAAAGATCTGATTAACCGGCACAGTTTCTTCTTCCTCCCCCACAAACTTCACTTCCCGGGCAAAAACTGAAAGCACAAGCCGGTTTCTCTTTTCTTCATGACGGTTATAGGATCGGAACTGTCCGTGGATCTCGATATATTCTCCCACATAATCCTGTGTGATATCGATCAGCCGCTCAGACACCATCACCGGGATCCTGTCCTCCGAATCGCTGAGACGTTTTACCAGGATATCCATCATGTAAAATCCTTCTCCAAAGACCTGATGGCTGAAAGTAAACCCTGTAGCGATCCGTCCCATAACGGATACCTGATTGTTTTCAATAATTTTATCTGCCATAATAAGTAGCTCTCCTTCCTCTTCGTGTATTTCGTCTATATCAATCTATGTGCATTTGCGGTATAATATGCCTGAAAAATGAAAAACCAAAAATATTTTTTTATGTCTTGTAATCTCACCAAAATGTGATAGACTATAAATTTGGACATCATTTTTAACAAAAAAGATTACTTATATATGGAAAGAAAGGATTTGGATTATATGAAGACCAAGCGTGAAGATGTTCGTAACGTGGCCATTATCGCCCATGTCGATCACGGTAAAACAACACTTGTTGACGAGCTTTTGAAACAGAGCGGTGTTTTCCGTGAAAACCAGGAAGTCCAGGAACGTGTCATGGACTCCAACGATATTGAGCGTGAGCGCGGCATTACGATTCTCTCCAAAAACACCGCAGTTCATTATAAGGATGTAAAAATCAATATCATCGATACTCCAGGTCATGCGGACTTCGGCGGCGAGGTAGAGCGTGTGCTGAAGATGGTAGACGGCGTTATTCTTCTTGTGGACGCCTTCGAGGGTGCCATGCCTCAGACTAAATTTGTACTTCGTAAAGCTCTCGAACTGAACCTGCATGTTATTGTCTGCATCAATAAGATCGACCGTCCGGAAGCACGTCCGGAGGAGGTTGTCGACGAAGTTCTGGAACTTCTCATGGACCTGGACGCATCTGACGAGCAGCTGGACTGCCCGTTCCTGTATGCCTCCGCAAAGGCCGGCTACGCAGTTCGTAACCTTGATGATAAGCCTGAGAATATGGCTCCTCTTTTTGAGACTATCCTTGATGCGATCCCTGCTCCTGAGGGAGATCCGGACGGAGATACACAGGTTCTTATCAGCACCATCGACTACAATGAATATGTAGGCCGTATCGGTGTCGGTAAGGTTGAGCGCGGAACTATTTCCGTAAACCAGGAGCTGATGCTTCTGAACCATCATGACCCGGACAAGCACGAGCGTGTGAAAATCAGCAAGCTGTATGAGTTTGACGGTCTGAACAAGGTTGAGGTTAAGAGTGCCACCATCGGTGCTATCGTTGCAATCTCCGGTATTGCGGACATCCACATCGGTGATACTCTCTGTGCAGGAGATAATCCGGAAGCAATTCCGTTCCAGAAGATCTCCGATCCGACAATCTCCATGAACTTCCTCGTAAATGACAGCCCTCTTGCAGGACAGGAAGGTAAATACATTACTTCCCGTCACCTTCGTGACCGTCTCTACCGTGAGCTGAACACCGATGTCAGCCTTCGTGTGGAAGACACAGACACAACCGAGTGCTTCAAGGTTTCCGGACGTGGTGAGCTTCATCTCTCCGTTCTTATCGAGAATATGCGCCGTGAAGGATACGAGTTTGCAGTCAGCAAACCGGAGGTACTTTATCACACAGATGATCGCGGACGTAAGCTTGAGCCGATCGAGATCGCATATGTTGACGTTCCGGAGGAATTTTCCGGTACTATCATCCAGAAGCTCAGCGAGCGTAAGGGTGAACTTCAGGGTATGAGCACAGCAAGCGACGGAAGTGTACGTCTCGAATTCTCCATCCCTTCCCGTGGACTGATCGGATTCCGTAATGAATTCCTTACCTCCACCAAGGGTACCGGTATCCTGAATACCATGTTTGACGGATATGCACCATACAAGGGAGACTTCCCGTACCGTAAACAGGGTTCACTCATCGCATTCGAGGCAGGCGAAACTGTTACCTACGGTCTTTTCTCTGCTCAGGAACGTGGTACTCTCTTTGTCGGACCTGGCGAGAAGGTTTACAGCGGTATGGTCATCGGACAGAACGGAAAGGCTGAGGATATCGAGCTGAATGTCTGCAAGACCAAACACCTTACCAACACTCGTTCCTCTTCCGCTGACGATGCACTGAAGCTTGTTCCGCCAAAGATCTTAAGTCTTGAGCAGGCCATTGAGTTCATCGACCAGGATGAGCTTCTTGAGGTAACACCGACAAGCCTTCGTATCCGTAAACGTATTCTGGACTCCAGAGACAGAAAACGTGCCGCATTCCGTAAGAGCTGATAGGTTTTGACTGCTATAGTTACGGTTCACCGGTAATATTTCGCATCAACCACATTTATACAACTGCCATATGGGAAGCTTTTCCCGTATGGCAGTTTTTTTCTGCCGGAAAATCCGAATAGTTTTTGTTTAATTATTCTGAAATTTTTAGCAATTTCAAGTTTTTTTATTTCTTATGATCCTATACTTTACCATGGTATGATATTTTTGTTAATTATTTGTCAAAATGCCCCTTTATTTTTGTTAATTATTTATCGAATCCGCTATTGACGTCTGAAATTACTTGAATTATAATGTGTACATGATTGTTTAACAAAAGTTTAACGTTAATATTTTAACTGCATGCTGCGTTTTATCTTTTGCCCGCCCTTCATATGTATGCATGTTTTTTGTCAGTGCTGACAATTTTTTAACATGTTTTTTATGCATAATGCTGAATTTCAAAAATTTTTTTTAATGTTTTTCCAGTAATTCAGCGTTCTGCAAAGTAAAATTTACAGTATTTTCCCACGATTTTCTGTTCGTCATTTTGCACATAGCGAAAAAATTCAGAATTTGCGTTTTTTTCAGAATTTTGATACCATATCAGTATCAAGCCAGAAAATTCAATCAGATTGAATCAACAACGAAACGCAGCGCGGGGACTTACAAAAACTCTGCAGCATCTGCCGGCGAAAAAAGGATAAGCCCGCAGAACCACAGACCATTATCATATGAAAACAGGAGGATTCCACATGGCAAAGAAAGAAACTATCCCTACCATCATCGACACTCCAGAAGCCCTGACCGCGAAAATGGCTGCAATGAAAGAAGCACAGAAGATCTTTGCTACCTACACACAGGAGCAGGTTGACAAGATTTTTAAGGCAGCTGCTACCGCCGCTGACAAGATGCGTATCCCACTTGCCAAGATGGCTGTTGAGGAAACAGGAATGGGCATCATGGAAGACAAGGTTATCAAGAACCATTACGCAGCAGAGTATGTTTACAATGCATATAAGAACACTAAAACATGTGGTGTTGTAGAAGAAGACAAGGCTTACGGACTCAAGAAGATCCTGGAACCTGTAGGACTGATTGCCGCAGTTATCCCTACAACCAACCCGACCTCCACAGCAATCTATAAATCTCTTATTTCCCTGAAAACCCGTAATGCGATCATCATCAGCCCGCATCCGCGTGCCAAGAAATCCACTATTGAAGCTGCAAAAGTTGTTCTGGAAGCAGCTGTTGCCGCAGGTGCGCCGGAAGGAATCATCGGATGGATCGATATCCCAAGCCTTGATCTTACCAACATGGTAATGCAGAACGCAGATATCATCCTCGCCACCGGTGGTCCCGGAATGGTCAAGGCAGCTTACTCCTCCGGTAAACCGGCTGTTGGTGTAGGACCCGGAAATACACCTGCCATTATTGATGACAGCGCAGATATCCGTCTTGCAGTTAACTCCATCATCCACTCCAAGACCTTTGACAATGGTATGATCTGTGCTTCCGAGCAGTCCGTAACTGTTCTGGAGAGCATTTATAAAGAAGTGAAGGAAGAGTTCCTTTACAGAGGATGCTACTTCCTTAAAAAAGACGAGATCGAGAAAGTCAGAAAGACCATCCTTATCAACGGCGCACTGAATGCCAAGATCGTAGGACAGAAGGCTGCTACCATTGCTGAAATGGCAGGCGTTGCTGTACCAGCTGAGACCAAGATCCTGATCGGTGAGGTTGAATCCGTTGATATCAGCGAGGAATTCGCACACGAGAAGCTTTCCCCTGTACTTGCCATGTACAAGGCCAAGAATTTTGACGACGCTGTTGCAAAGGCTGAACAGCTTGTTGCAGACGGCGGCTATGGTCACACCTCTTCCCTCTACATCAACGTAAATGAAACAGAGAAGATGGATAAATTCGAGGCAGCTATGAAACCCTGCCGTATCCTTATCAATACTCCTTCTTCCCAGGGTGGTATCGGTGACCTTTACAACTTCAAGCTTGCTCCATCCCTTACTCTTGGCTGCGGTTCCTGGGGCGGTAACTCCGTATCCGAGAACGTTGGTGTCAAACACCTTCTCAATACCAAGACTGTTGCTGAAAGGAGAGAGAATATGCTCTGGATGAGAACACCGGAAAAGGTTTACTTTAAGAAGGGCTGTATGCCGGTTGCTCTTGATGAGCTCGGTACTGTTATGGGCAAGAAACGCTGCTTCATCGTAACAGACTCCTTCCTCTACAAGAATGGCTACACCAAACCGATCGAAGATAAACTGGATCAGATGGGCATCGTTCATACATGCTTCTCTGATGTAGCTCCTGACCCGTCTCTCGCTTCCGCCAGAGCCGGTGCCAAGGCTATGACAGCCTTTGAGCCGGACTGCATCATCGCTCTTGGCGGCGGTTCCGCAATGGACGCCGGCAAGGTTATGTGGATGCTTTATGAGAATCCGGACGCTGACTTCTCCGATATGTCCATGGACTTCATGGATATCCGTAAGAGAGTTTATACCTTCCCGAAGATGGGTAAAAAAGCTTACTTCGTAGCGATCCCGACCTCTTCCGGTACAGGCTCCGAGGTTACTCCTTTCGCCATCATCACAGATCAGGATACCGGCGTTAAATGGCCACTGGCTGATTACGAGCTTCTCCCGGATATGGCAATCGTAGATACCAATAACATGATGAGCGCACCGAAGGGACTTACCCGTGCTTCCGGTATCGACGTTATGACACATGCTATTGAAGCTTATGTTTCCATGATGGCTTCCGATTACACCGATGGTCTTGCACTGAAAGCGATCAAGCTTGTATTTGAGTATCTGCCGCGAGCATATAAAGATGGCAATGACGTAGAGGCCAGAGATCATATGGCTAACGCTTCCTGCATGGCAGGTCTTGCATTCGCCAATGCATTCCTCGGCGTTAACCACTCTCTTGCTCACAAGCTCGGTGCTTTCCATCATCTGCCACACGGTATCGCAAACGCAGTTGTTCTTCTGGATGTTATGCGTTACAACAGTGCTGAGGTTCCGACTAAGATGGGTACCTTCCCACAGTATCAGTATCCGAAGACACTTGCACGCTACGCTGAGATCGGACGTTCTGTAGGTCTTACAGGCAAGAACGATGCAGAAGTATTCGAAAAACTTCTTGCTAAACTGGATGAGCTTATGAGAACTATCGAGATCCTGCCGACGATTCGTGATTACGGCGTAGATGAGAAGTATTTCCTGGAAACTCTGGATGAGATGTCCGAGCAGGCCTTCAATGACCAGTGTACCGGTGCCAACCCGAGATATCCGCTTGTATCCGAGCTGAAAGATATCTATCTGAAAGCTTACTACGGAGAAATGCCAAATAAAGAAAAGAAAAAAGCCAAATAAATGTGGAACATCCTTTTAATGAAACACAGCCGGGAGTCTATTCACTCCCGGCTACGTTTCATTTGCTTATTCCCTCTTGCAAAAGATCCCCGATACATGTCTGCATGAACAGACTGTACCGGGGATCTTTTATTCAACTGCTTTGTGATGATCGTTTATTTATTTCAAGCCATACTCTGCTGCAAGTTTCTTAAATTCAGGAAGAGAATTCACAATTGTCTCATAGGATACACAATATGCAAGTCTCACATAACCGGGGCATGCGAAGGAGCTTCCCGGTACCATAAGGATGTTATATTTCTTACCGGCTTCACAGAAGGCTTTTTCGTCTTCAACCGGAGATTTTACAAAGAGATAGAAGGCACCCTGTGGTTTGATGCACTCAAATCCGCATTCTTTCAGGCCATTATAAAGTGCCTGACGATTTTTATCATAAGCTGCAAGATCAGTCTTGGCGTCTACACATTTTGCAACTACCTTCTGGATCAGGGACGGTGCATTTACACAGCCAAGTGTACGGTTTGCAATGGTTGCTGCTGAGATCAGCTCTTCGCTTCCGTCTGCCTCATCAGGGATCACCAGATATCCGATACGTTCACCCGGAAGGGAAAGAGATTTGCTGTAGGAATAGCCTACAACAGTATTATTATAATATTTCGTCAGGTATGGGACCTCCACGCCATCATAAGCCAGCTCACGGTATGGCTCATCGGAGATCAGGTAGATCACGGTTCCAAACTCTTTCTGTTTTGCTTCCAGGATTGCGGAAAGTTTTTTGATCGTTTCTTCTGAATATACAACTCCGGTAGGATTATGTGGGGTATTTACGATAACCGCTCTTGTCTTCGGTGTGATTCTTTGCTCAAATTCAGCAAGGTTTGGCTGGAAGGTTGTGGTATCCGGAGAGATTTCCACAAGGACACCATCATAATTACGGACATATGCACCATATTCCAGAAAATATGGGGCAAAAACAATCACCTCTTCTCCAGGGTTCAGGATTGTTTTCAGGATCACATTCAGTCCGCTTGCAGCACCGACGGTCATGATCAGATTCTTTGCGGAAAATTTCGTATCGAAACGTCTGTTGAGGGATTCTGCGATGGTCTGGCGTACATCCTCAAATCCTGCGTTGCTCATATATCCATGAAGAACTGTCGGATCAGTAGTGTTTACAAGCTCGATAATTGCTTCGCGGACGCTGTCCGGTGCCGGTACACTTGGATTTCCGAGGCTGAAGTCAAAAACCTTATCTGCACCATATTTCGCACGGAGGCGATTTCCTTCCTCAAACATCATACGGATGGCGGAATTATTTTTTACGTAGGGTTTCATTTTTTCTGATATCATTTCGTGTTCTCTCCTTTTATCCGATTTTACAGGGTTCCAAATCATTATTTCTACCATAGTCAGAATCTGTCATACTGTCTACAATTTTACCCCGTCTTACTTCAGCGTGTCAATACTTTGTCCAGGTAAAGTGTTTCATATTTTCCTATCTTCAGGACAATCTAGTGTACCTGTTTGTCTTCCGGTTTCGTTCGCACGATCCACACTGACAGCGTACTTCCCACCAGCGCGATCACGAATCCGGCCAGAACATCTGTCGGATAATGGACGCCAAGATACAGTCTGGAAAATGCCACCAGTGCTGCCAGAACTACTGCCGGGATTCCGAATTTCTTCGGAAGCATCCGGAGCATTACCAGAGCAACGGCAAAGGATGCTGTGGTGTGACCTGACGGAAAAGAGAAATCCTTCGGTTTTGTGATCATGGGGATCAGCGCTTCGATTTCCGCAAAAGGCCTTGGTCTTGCCACTATATTTTTGAGAAGCAGGTTGGTGACGATCGCCCCGAAGATCAGGGACAAGGCTGCCGCATAGCCTGTTTTTCTTGTCTTTGGGACAGCAAGAAGAACAACTGCACAGAGGATCCAGAACCATCCTCCGTTTCCCAGAAATGTAACAGATTTCATAAATGGTGTCAGCATATCCGTTCTTAAATGTTCCTGGATCAGAAGAAGGATTTCTCCGTCCAGCTGTTGTATTGACTGTAAAATATTCATATACCTCTTACTGATCAGACGATACCGCAATCCGCTTTGCCAGCTGTTCATAGCCATGCAGCTGCCCGGCAGTTTACCTGGTCAAATCAGCTTTCTCCTCTTTCTTTATTTTTCAGCAGACAGAGCAGCTTTCTTTTATATCTCTGCATCTGCAGCTGTCTGATCTACCTCCTATCTATTATACTGTATTTTTCTTGATTTTCTGATAAAAAAACTAAATATTTTATAAATCAACTAAATAACTGTTATTGTTCACTCCGTTCTCAGTAACATGCTTCGCGATGCACAGAATTTATGCTGATCGCATAAATTCGCGCAGTATGTCTCGGGTTTTCTGTGACCTTCTTCTATTACGAATATCCACTTGTCCATCAAAAAACGTCTCTGTGCTGTCAAAACACTGCACAGAGACGTCTCCTTCCCGTTACTTAAAACCTTCGTAACTGTTCAGTACCCTCGTGGGATATTACGTTCTGAACAGCTGCAAACTTTCTATATAAACTTTTCTTTTTCTTTCAGGATGGCTGCGCTTTACGCTCCGCGCTCTGCCTCCCGCTCCTTATAATGATGTGCCTCCTCCAGCATCATATCTTTCACCTTCATCAGTCGGATCTGAGTACTTCTCTCGTTCTCATCCAGCTTCATGGTGATGTATTTAATGTTTGCCCGGGCTTCCGGTATGATGACATGCTCCAGGGCATTTACACGACGCCTTGTTTTTTCGATCTCGGAAGCCATAAGCTGACAGGCCTTTTCCACTTCTGCCAGACGAAGCATATCCGGCAGGATGTCTGCCAGGGATTTTACCGCTCCGTCCAGATCACTGGATGTAAAAGCAAAGCCATAGGAATAGATATCGTTGGCATCCGGTGTTCTTGTTTTGTATTCAAAAACAGGAATATCCACACTCATGACATTCTTTTTTCCGGTTTCCAGATAAACTTCCTGCTTGGGAGCCATCAGTGCCGTATTCAGCGTTTCCTCCGACATTCCAGCCTTTGCAATTACAAAATTGGTGTTGGCACTTCGGATACCGGCTTCTACTTTTTTTCGCAGCTCCATATTCTCCCGTACCAGATCCAGGAACTGTCTCATCAGCTCGTCCCGCTTATCCTTCAGAAGCTTATGTCCACGTACTGCAGTCACCAGCTTCTTTTTCTGCTTCGTAAGCTCCATACGGGTAGGATTCACCTGTGTTGATGCCACAAATCATCCCCCCTTTATACTTTTCCGTAATACTGATCAAGGAATTTGTCATCGATACGTTTCAGCTCGCTTCTCGGAAGAATGGAAAGCAGCTTCCAGCCGATGGCCAGTGTTTCCTCAATATCACGGTTAGCCTGATAGCCCTGGGAAACATATTCCTTCTCGAAAGCATCCGCAAATTTTGCATAGATCAGGTCAATGTCGGAGAGAGCCGCCTCACCAAGAATGGTCATCAGCTCTTTGGCCTCTTTACCACGAGCATATGCGGCAAACAGCTGGTTCATGGTGTTAGCATGGTCTGCTCTTGTCTTGCCTTCACCGATACCCTTATCCTTCAGTCGTGACAGAGACGGAAGAACATCAATGGGCGGTGTGATTCCCTTACGGTAAAGCTCACGGCTCAGGATGATCTGTCCCTCTGTGATGTAACCGGTAAGATCCGGGATTGGATGGGTCTTATCATCCTCAGGCATAGTCAGGATCGGAACCATGGTGATACTTCCTGATTTTCCTTTCTGACGGCCTGCACGCTCATAAAGAGAAGCAAGATCTGTGTACATATATCCGGGATATCCACGACGTCCCGGAACCTCCTTACGAGCTGCTGAAACCTCACGGAGAGCATCCGCATAGTTTGTGATATCCGTAAGGATTACCAATACGTGCATGTTTTTTTCGAAGGCAAGATATTCCGCTGCTGTCAGTGCCATTCGCGGAGTAGCGATACGCTCAACAGCCGGGTCATTCGCCAGGTTCACAAAGAGAACAGTACGGTCTATAGCTCCGGTTTCCTTAAAGCTCTCTACAAAGAAGTTTGACTCCTCAAAAGTGATACCCATGGCTGCAAATACAACAGCAAACTGCTCATCTTTTCCGCGAACCTTCGCCTGTCTTGCGATCTGTGCCGCAAGCTGTGCATGGGGAAGACCGGATGCAGAGAAGATCGGAAGTTTCTGTCCACGTACCAGAGTATTCAGTCCGTCAATCGCAGATACACCCGTCTGGATAAACTCCTCCGGATAGCTTCTGGCTGCCGGATTCATAGGCAGTCCGTTGATATCTCTTCTCTCTTCCGGAAGGATCTCCGGGCCATCATCGATAGGGCGGCCCAGTCCGTCAAAGACACGGCCCAGCATATCGCCGGATACACCAAGCTCCATGCTTCGTCCCAGGAAACGTACTTTACTGTTGGAAAGGTTGATACCTGTGGAACTCTCAAACAGCTGTACCAGTGCATTGCTTCCGTCGATCTCCAGAACACGGCATCTTCTCGTTTCGCCATCGGCAAGCTCAATCTCACCAAGCTCGTCAAATGCCACGTCTTCAACGCCACGTACCAGCATCAAAGGGCCGGCAACTTCCTGTATGGTTCTATATTCTTTTGGCATTTTACAGGCCCTCCTTTCCCAGAAGTTCTGCAGTTTCTGCTGCCAGCTGGCGGGTTACCTTCTCATATTCTGCTGCCAGCTGATCTTCTTTTGTATATTTATAACGGCCGATCTGCTCACGTACCGGGAGTTTTACGATATCATTGATATCTGCACCCTGTTTCAGCGCATCCAGACCCGCATCATAAAATGCAAGTACCAGACGCATCATATTGTGCTGTTTTTCCAGAGATGTGTAGGTGTCGATCTCGTGGAAAGAGTTCTGGTGGAGGAAATCCTCTCGGATGGAACGGGCTGCTTCCATTTTCAGGCGGTCACCCGGAGAAAGCGCATCCATACCTACCATCTTTACGATTTCTTCCAATTCTGCCTCTTCCTGAAGAAGGGTCATCATTCTCTGGCGGAGCTTCATCCAGTCATTCGCTACATTTTCGTCAAACCATCCGCCAACGCTGTCCAGATACAGAGAATAGCTGGTCAGCCAGTTGATCGCCGGGAAATGACGTTTATATGCAAGGTTTGCGTCCAGTCCCCAGAATACCTTTACGATTCGAAGTGTCGCCTGGGAAACCGGCTCGGAGATATCACCACCTGGAGGAGATACGGCGCCGATTGCTGTCAGGGCACCCTCTCTTCCGTCTTTTCCACTGCAGATCACATGTCCGGCACGCTCATAGAACTGTGCAAGACGGGAACCAAGATATGCAGGATAACCTTCCTCACCTGGCATCTCCTCCAGTCGTCCGGACATCTCACGGAGAGCCTCAGCCCATCTGGAAGTGGAATCTGCCATCAATGCTACGGAGTATCCCATATCACGGAAATACTCCGCAATGGTAATACCCGTATAAATAGAAGCCTCACGTGCCGCAACAGGCATGTCTGAGGTATTGGCGATCAGAACAGTACGCTCCATCAGGGATTGTCCTGTTTTCGGATCTTTCAGCTCCGGAAACTCGTTCAGAACGTCTGTCATCTCATTTCCACGCTCACCGCAGCCGATATAAACCACGATATCTGCCTCAGCCCATTTTGCAAGCTGATGCTGGATAACCGTCTTACCGCTTCCGAACGGGCCGGGAACTGCTGCCACACCACCCTTGGCAATAGGGAACATGGTATCAATAACACGCTGTCCTGTTACCAGAGGCTTGGCTGGCGGAAGTTTCTTACTATACGGACGGCCACGTCGTACCGGCCAGTGCTGCATCAGGGTCAACTCTTTATCGCCGTCTGCTGTGGAAAGAACTGCAACGGTCTCATCCACGGTAAACTCACCGGATTTAATTTCCTTCAGAGTACCTTTCATATTGGGAGGTACCATGATCTTCTGTGTAACAACAATAGTCTCCTGAACGGTTCCAAGAACATCGCCGCCCTCCAGCTGATCTCCCACCTTCGCAACCGGAATGAAATTCCATTTCTTGTCCCGCTTCAAGGCAGGAACCTCAACGCCTCGCTTCAGGTTGTTACTGCCTGCTACCTTCATGATGTCATCCAGCGGACGCTGGATTCCATCGTAAATGCTTGTAATAAGGCCAGGACCAAGCTCCACGGAAAGAGGCACCTCCATGGACTCTACCGGTTCTCCCGGGCGAAGTCCTGAAGTCTCCTCATATACCTGTATGGAAGCCTCATCTTCATGCATCTCAATAATCTCACCGATCAGACGCTGGCTGCTTACACGAACCACGTCATACATATTCGCATCTCGCATACCTTTGGCAATTACCAGCGGTCCTGCTACCTTTTTAATGGTTCCTCTGCTCATCTGAACCAATCACCTGCTTTCTTGTCACTCATTACTGAAAAGAATATCGGAGCCAACTGCCGTCTCCACAGATTTCTTTACATTTTCGATTCCTGCACCTGTATTTCCGGCAATTCCAGGTATCTGAATGATCGCCGGCATCAGCGCCTCACTGTATTTACTGATCTCAGCGGAAAGCTGGGCTGCCAGCTGTTCCGTAATATAAATAACCGCATATTCACCGGTTGCCAGACGGTTTAGCTTCTCTTTTCCCTCTGTGGGATCCTCCACCGGAAAGGTATCAAGGCCAAGCGCCGCAAACCCGTAAATGCTGTTATAATCACCCAAAACCGCGATCTTATACATACATTTCCCTTGCCCTTTCCCGGATAAACTCTTCCGGAAGGCCGCTGCGCTTTCCGGTGAGAATGATCCGCACCGTCTTGATCTCATTCTCACGGGCAAGCACATAGGCTACCAGCGGTCCCAGTGAAAATGAATTGTACAGCTGAGGGCGGATGGTCTCCATGATCTGGTTGTCACACCATCTCTCAAAAGCGGAAGCCGATTCCGCCAGTGCCAGAGCTCCGTCCCCGTATTTCGTTTCTGCCAGATAACTCATGATCTGATCCATTCCGCTGACTGCAGCGTGGATCAGTCTTTCCTTATCCAGTGTGTCACATTCTGCCATGGCTTTTTTCATGAAGTCCGAGCTTTTTCCTGTTTTGCAGGCACGGACTGCAATCCGGATATCTGCTACTGCAACCGTGGATTCCGCATACTGCCGGACGATCTCTTCTTTTGACCGTTCTCCGGCTTTTTTTATGGCATCCAGTGCTGCCCGGTCTACGATAATATCCGCAAGCTGTCCGTCTCTTGTGTGCAAAAAGGTCTCATAGGCCTCTCTTGCTACTTCCCGCATATCTTCCGGAAAACGGTCGTATTCTTTATCCTTCAGAAATTTCACCATATCCTCCCCGTCAATAGCACAGTCGCTGAAAAAAATATTCGGCGTTGTCCCATCCAGGATGCTGGCCTTCACAGCCGCTTTCAGGTTATGGAAAAGATCCTGATAAGAGAGAACGGAAAAAACAGATCGATCCGCTACCAGCGAATCCATGATCTCCCAGGTCTTTTCTCTCTCCCTGGAAAGAATGGCGTCCGCACCGGATGCAGGATCACCGTTTCCCCAGCCCTTCTCTGTAAGGATCTGAAGGCACTGCTGCTCATCCTGACATGCCAGAAGCTGCTCGATCGCCGCCTGATTCAAAAGTCCGGTCTCCAGAACACGTATCCTCGCCACCGCATAGGCATAATCTTCACCAAACATCATTCACGCCCTCCTTTTTGCGATGGTGTTTTACGCAAACAAAATCTTTCTTACCTGATCCAGAAGCTCATCCCGCTTCTCCGCGAACATGGCATCAATAGAACAGTTTTCCTCAATGCCGCCGTATATCAGGATAAAACCTCCGTCTATGTTTCGGGTTTCACCGGAAATTTCCAGCACACCACCCTTTTTCTGTGCCAGGCTCTTTATTTCCTCACGGAAACCTGCCGGCATACGTTCCAGATCCTTTTTTGAAAAACAGATCTCTCCTTCTCTTGGAAGAAGATATTTCTCAGCCATATTCTTAAGGATCCCAAAATATTTTTCTTCATCCAGATTCTTCACACGGTCACAGGCATCTGCGATCACATTTCCGATCAGTTCCTGCTTGGCTGCAAGAACTGCGGTACGCTTCTTCATATCTGCAGCGGAAGCTGTCCGCTCTTCATAGCTTTTCACCTTTGCCCTGGACTGTTCTTCTCTCTGCTGCCGGATCTTATCTGCCTTTTCTCCGGCTTCCCTGAGGATCTCTGCGGCTTTTTTCTCCGCATCACTGATCGTAACGGCTGCAGAAGCATCGGCCTCTTCAAGAATCTGGCTTACCATCTTCTCTAATCCTGTCATGCTCTGCCCCTCCTGATGAATCAAACCTGAATTCCGCTGACTGCAAGAATGGAGATCAGAAGAGCCAGAATCGCATATGTCTCAACCATTGCAGGGAAAAGCATGGCTTTACCGAACTGCTCCGGCTTCTTGGCTACGATACCGATAGAAGCTACGGAAGTTTTTCCCTGATGGATCGCGGAAAGAAGACCTGCGATAGCAATCGGAAGACAAGCCACAAAGATCATAAGACCGGTTTCCAGGGAAATATCAGCAACACCTCCGCCCAGGATACCAACCTTGGAAAGTGCAAGGAATGCTACCAGCAGTCCGTAAATACCCTGAGTACCAGGAAGAAGCTGCAGAAGCAGAACCTTGGCAAATTTGTCCGGGTCTTCTGTTACAACACCTGCTGCTGCACGGCCGGCTGTACCAACACCAATGGCGGAACCTATACCTGCAAGAGCTACGGAAATTGCTGCTCCCAATAATGCCCAAACGATACCACTCATAATATTAATCCTCCTTAATATCTACATATTTTGTATTTTCGCGGAAGGGGTGGAACTCTTTTCCTCCGCCCTCAAAGAATTTGCCGAAAAACTCTACGTACTGTAATCGGCAGGTGTGCACGTATGCACCCAGAAGATTGATCAGAAGGTTAAAGATATGACCAATCACAAATACAAGGATAAATACGATCCATCCCAGAATACTGTCTCCCAGCATACTTCCCATCTGGTTCATAACTGACGCGATAACTCCGGTGGCAAGTCCCAGAGCCAGAAGTCTGGAGTAGGAAAGGATATCACTGACCCATCCCGTGATATTGTAAAGATCGTAGGCTCCAAGCGCCAGTCTCAGGAACGGATTCTTCTTATCTCTTCCTGACATGAAGAGAATTCCCACTGCTCCGATGATCGCCATCCATTTTCCGACCTGTATCACTGCCGGTGAAAGATTCAGATCCATCTGAGAAATAGAACGGAACATGCTGCTTGGGATAAAGATCAGGATCAGTCCCATAAGAAGCAGGAACCAAAGCATTACATCACAGAAAAAGTCAAGATATTTTCTGTCACGTAACAGCATGTAGCCCTTAAGCCCCATTCCCAGAAACATATGGATCAGGCCAAACAGCATGGAAAACACCAGAAGTCTCATCGGCTCATTTAACGGTGCAAACCATACCGGCTTCACCGTGACCGGCCTGTGCAGATATACCTTTGAAAATACATCGATAAAATCTCCGAAATATCCGCCAAACATCACGCCCCAGAACAAAGTGGACAATCCACAGTACATAAAAAGCCGGATGGATTTCTGCATTCCGCTCTCCATCCTGGGGAACTTCAGAAGTACTCCCAGACAGACTGCAAAGACGATCAGTCCATATGCTGCGTCTGACAGCATCAGTCCGAAAAGAAATACATAGCAGGCTGTCATGATCGTGGAAGGATCGATCTCTCCCTTTCCGGGAAGACCAAATGCTGCCAGAACTCCCTCTCCTGCTGCTCCGAATTTACCGTTCTGAAGGGCAACCGGAACATTTTCTCCCTCAGCATCTTCTGCTTCAAAAACAATATCGTACTTCTCCGTAAACCGTTTCTCCATTGCAGGAACCTGTTTCTTCGGAAGATATCCTGTCACAAAAAAAGTGCTCTCCGACTGGCGGAGCTGTCCTAATACCTCATATTTCTGTGCACGGATTCGGAAATAATCGGACAAAAGCTGAAGAGAGCTCTTCCTGCCGTGAAGAGCACATATCTGCTCCCGGATCTGTTCGGACTCTTCCTGAATGCGTGCCACTTCATTCTTAAGGTTCTCCAGTTCCTGTGCCGGAACCTCTGATACCAGCTGTGCCGGTCTTGCAAATCCCTGCATCCGAAGAGCTTCTTCCAGTTCCTGTGCCTGTGCTTTCAGGCAGACAACCACCAGGCTCAGCTTACCGGCGTCATTTGAGATTTCTCGGATATCAAAGGCTTCAAGCTGTGGTGCATCCGCTGCCAGCTGACTGTATACCTGATCCAGAGTTATATTTCCGTCAATACTTCCCACAAGTACCGCTGCTTTCGCTGTACCTCCGAAGTTCATCGGAATATCCAGCTTCAGCCATGGAGCAAGAGCTGCTTCCTGCTGTTCTAGCTTAACTGCCGCCGCACTGTTCTCTGTAAGCTTCTTCCGGTATCCCTGGATTTCTCTGGCTGTTCTCAGGATCTCTTCCTGATCCCGGATAGCCTCTTCCTCCTGCTTCCTTCCGATCAGCGGTTTCCCTGCCAGGGATGCCAGCATGGATTGCTTTTCTTTTGAAAATTCATCCAGTATTTCGATTGCCTGATCACAAAGGGATGCGTTCTTCTCAAAGATCAGCCGGGCATTCATGGTATCCATCGTCTTAAGCTCCGGATCCAGCTCCGCTGCATCGATCTCCAATACTCCAATTGACTGCAGTTCTTCCAATATGGCCTTACGGTTCTTTTTCATTGCGCAGATACTGATTCGCTGCATCTGCAATACTGCCATTTTCGCACTCCCCCTCTCAGAACAAACTGTCCATTACTGCCTGGATAGCCTGCTCGTGCTTCGACTCCGCTTTCTTTTTCAAAGCTGCAAGCTCCTCCTCTACTTGTCCAACGACAGTGTTCTCTGTACTGTGTGCACGTTCCTCGGCTGCTTTCATATCAGATGCCGCCTGTTCGCCGGCGACTGTTTCCGACTTTCTGATAATATTCTCTGCCTCTTTCTCAGCTTCGCTGATGATACTCTGTGCACGGACGGATGCATCCTTTATCTTCTGCTGCGCTTTTGCCTCCGCCTCTTTCACTGCCTTGATCGTTTCCTGGATCATCTGATCACCGCCTCTCTGCATATCCAAATTGTACCACAATCACTTTTTTAAAACAACGTTTATTATGCAATTTAACGAGAAATTTATTTGTATTGTGTCAAAAACTCGTCATATATGTTATATTTTTGCCATTTTTTCGCACACTTTTTATTTGTTTATTCTATTCATATTTTTTATTTTTATTCAAAAAAGCCATCAGCCCGATGAAAATGTTCTTTACATCTTCATCGGACTGATGGCTTTCAGTTATGAACAGGCAATAAATGTGAACTGCCTCATCCGACCAAATTACAAATTATCTGTTAATTATACAGATAATTTGTAATGTCTTCGCTTTTGATATTCTCAGCATCGATCCATACCGGATCAAGTAAAACCTTCTTATCAATCTTTGTTTCCTTCTTCGGTGCAGTAGACTGAATAGCCGCCCACATGGTCTGATATCCCATCGCATAAGGATTCTGGGAAAGCACTCCCAGTTCTTCCCCTTTCTGGATTGCTTCCTGCTGTTTGCTGGTTGCATCTACGCCTACCATAGCAACTTTATTTTCTCCTGTGTCCTTATTTACCTCCAGAAACATTTCAGAAACCTCAGCATTGGTGCAGAAAACACCATCCAGTGCCGGATATTTATCCAGAACTTCCTTCATGGCTTCCTTCATATCATCAACCTGGTCAGAATATACGGTTTCCACCACTTTAATATCCGTATAATTTGCAATATTATCCAGAAATCCCTTTACACGTTCCTGAGCGCTCTGTGTTTTCTCCTGCGCAGAAAAAACAGCCACATTTCCCATTTTTCCAATGGCGCTGCCAAGCTTATATGCTGCATATTTGCCGATCTGTGTATTGTCTGTCCCACGGAAAGCTCTGACCAGCTTCGTATCACTGACATTGGAATCAAATGCGACCACCGGGATTCCGTTCTCTTTCGCTGCTTCCAGCTGTGCCTGACAGGAATCCATGTCTCCGGCAGAAAGACACACTACAGATGGATTCTCAGCGATCACTGCATCAAGAGTATTGATCTGACTTTCTACGTCCTCTTCATCATCCGGACCCTCAAAGGTCATCGTGATCTGCTTGTCTTTTTTGAAACCGTACGCCTCATTTACGTCCTTGACAGCAGCTTCCATTCCTTCTTTTACTTTATTCCAGAACTCACCTTTTTTGCTTTTGCTGACAACAGCTATTCTGGCACCTTCTTCAATAGAAAGAGTGTCATCGATCTCAGGGATCAGCGGGCTTTTTTCTTCTTCCACTTCGGTTGCTTCAGGGGTTTCCTGGACATCTGCTACAAGCGGTGCAACAAGCTTTTCTACTTCTTCTTTCTGACAGCCTGTCAGCAGGGTTGCCACAGCCAACAAGGCTGCTGACGCTACTGCAGCTCTTTTCATTGTAATCTCCTCTTCCTCGCTGGTTACTGTTCTTTATCGTCTGCCTTGTCCGTCCACAGTAACTTATACTTTACAAAAAACTTACATTTGGTTACTTGCTTTTTACATTATACACTTTTTCGTATTTCCGTCCAGAGTTTTTACATTTTTTTCACAAAATCCAGAAACGCGCTTCCCTGTGGCTCTGTTTCAAACTTCATCATTTTTCCTGTTCTGGGGTGTTTGAATTCCAGACAACTGGAACAAAGTCCCAGTGATGTACCTTTTTCTCCTGAAGGATTATATTTCCGGTCTCCCAGAAGGGGGATTCCCTCATGAGAGAGCTGCACACGGATCTGATGATGTCGACCTGTTTCCAGCCTGATCTTAAGAAGTGTCCGGGATTTTCCGTTTATCTCCTGCTGATTCAGAACTTTATAGTGAAGGATCGCTTTTTTTGCTCCCGGTGTATTTGCAGACACAACCTGAGACATGTTGGCTTTTCCATTTTTTTTCAGATAGTCTGTAAGAGTCCCTTCTGAGTTCTTTGCTTTTCCCTCTGTTACTGCCAGGTAATATTTTCCGGCGCCTCCTGCCATCATCTGTTTACTCAAATTTCCTGCTGCTTCGGATGTTTTCGCAAATACAAGAATGCCTTCTACCGGCTGATCAAGGCGATGCACTACTCCCAGATATGGGATCTTCCCCGGTGTTTTTTTAACCAGATAATTTTTCAGGGCACTTTCCATGTCCATTGTTCCTATTTTTGCTGCCTGCACCGGCATTCCTGCTGTTTTTCTGCACACAAGGATTTCTTTGTCTTCATATAAAATATTTTCTTCAATCTGATAATTCCACATATTTTCTCATCTTACTTCCTTTCTCACAGAAGTATAACTGATGATGTTTTTGATGGCAACTGATAAATATAACTGTTCGGAAAATCTCTGATTGAAAATTTTGATCTCTGATCGGATCATATTATTTTATCCAGGGCTTTTCGGAACGATTATATACTTAACATATGCAATCTTATATACACAACGAGACGGTCATCACTTTTTTTACTTTTACAGTTTCCAAAAATGATGACCGTCTCAACACTCTTCGTTATTCAATTTTTCTTCCTCTTCGTTCTTTCGAATAAAGTTTTCTTGTTATACTTATTATATTTATCAATCGAAATCTCTGATTTTATATACTTTATAAAATAATTTCGATTCTCTTTATTCAATTTTGAAATTTTTCTTTTTCAGATTCTCTCTTCTTTTTTATTTCCTGCTCATAAACGACTGATATATGTAAGTATATCTCCTCGATTATTTAGAAAGTTTTATAGATTGGAAATCATCTTTTACGATGTTTGATTTCCTGTTTATCTGAAGAATTTCGGTGGTTATACTTTTTCCTGTTCACTAAACAATTCTGGACTTAACTTCTTAAATTCAAAACCATTTGTTATCTCTGTACTTTGTGATCTGCTGATTCAAATCGACCTATTGGGATTTTCTCCTCTGCAGTTCTTTAAAGTATCCTGGAAAAAAGTTCCTGCCCGATTCTTCTGTTTTTAATATCCTCTCAGATATTCTTCTGATGCAAAGCTTCAATCCATATCCTAATGGTTCTGATATGCATTTCAAAGTATCGTTCTCATCTTCACGTTTGTTCTTGGAATCTCTTCTTTCCAACGAACCGGTGAGTTGAGGGTTTTACTCTTTCGGGAAATATTTCTTTACATATTTCCTAAAATCTTTGTATCAGGTGTGTGACAGTTGTTCAATATGAGTTACCGATTCTATATTACCTGAAATACTGATTTCCTTTTGTTTCTGATTTCTTAAAATATAAGTAAGATTTAAGAGAATCTTATTTATATTTCCTAAAAGAAACTTCTGTTTTCTTAAGGTGTATCATATGTGATCTGTATCAGGTCTTTCTTGCAGGAAATTCGGTTCCTGTCACTCTCATATTGATGATGGTGTTTGTTCATGTTCCCACTGGAATCACCTTTTCCTTTCTTCATCCTTCATGTGCATCTATGCTATGAATTGAATGATTTTCTTTTTTTATTTTTCTCTTGTTGTTTTTGATGGTCTTATAATAACATCGTTGCGGGTATTTGTCAATACATTTTTGTGTTTTTATGCTATTATTTTTATTTATTTGTTTTGTTATGTGTTTATATTTTATAATTTGTTTGTGTTTTTTATTATTTTCTGTTAATTTATGCTATTGTGAAGTTGTGAAGAACGGGATGGTATGTTGCGAACGGACGGTCGGGAAGGACGGGCGGGGCGGGTGAGGCTTCGGAGGTCTAGTGCTTCTAAGGCTGCAGGGATTCTGCTAAAACCGCTGAAAAAATCCCAGAACTCGCTGACGCTCAAACAGCTGGGATTTTTCCAGCAACGCAGCCTCCCCGCGGCCTAAGAAGTACTACGACTCCTGCAGAGTCACCCGCCCCGCTCATCCTTCCCGCCCTGACTTTCGAACATGGAAAATTAGTTAGAAAAGTTTCTGTGTGACTGTATTGGCCCTGCAAACATTGCAATGTTTGTACTTTACAATGTTTGTACTTTGCAATGTTCGCAGGGGATTGAGATAAACTTTATTCGAAAGAACGAAGAAGAAAAATTGAATAACGAAGAGTGTTGAGACGGTCATCATTTGTTGAGCTTTTCTTGATATTTTTACCGAGGCTGGGGTTTGTCTCTGGGAATGTCAGCGTGAGGTGTCC
>ENA-OWPB01000947-OWPB01000947.1-human-gut-metagenome-genome-assembly--contig:-NODE-947-length-31031-cov-5.928493_pt1 | contig 31031 bp, 19 predicted proteins | sample MGYA00248260_ERZ651838 | MGnify/ENA primary metagenome ERZ651838 (study PRJEB26924, sample SAMEA4378304) | human gut metagenome | biome: human gut; feature: human-associated habitat; material: faeces... | reverse complement strand
TACCGGGCGGATTCGGGACTTTAACCCGTTAGAAACGTGCGCCGCTAGGCGCACTTATAAAACGGAGCGGTGTAACTTAATGCTACACCGCTCCGTTTTTATCGAAATGTCAGGATCTGTGATCTGTGGCATCTCTTTTTGTAATTCATTTTTGCAGGTTCTTCATCCGCTTAGAAGGATGCAACTTTTTCTGCTGCATACTGAAGGATCAGAACTGCGTCGTTTGTATCCGCCACGTCGTCTCCGTTTACATCTGCGGCTGCTGCTGCATCTGCATCGAGGCTTGTAATTTCTGCACTTGCTGCCAGAAGTGCTGCACTGTCGGCTGTTGTTACTTCACCATCGTTGTCTACGTCGCCCAGAAGTCTTGCATCTGCCACTTTGCGTGTCAGTGCACGAACTGCTGCGTCTACATCATCCTGAAGAGCGTCTGTGTTGTCGTATACTGTCTGTGCTTCTGCTGCCGCTGCATCCAGTCCGTCGATGGTTTCTGCTACATAAGCGTCTGCGTTTCCAAGTACTTCATTTGCTTTGTCAAGGATTGCTTTCAGAGCTGCTTTGTTAGCTTTCATCTGCAGGTTCAGGATTGCATCGATCAGATCTGCATATGCGTTTCCGATTTCTGCTTCTGTTCTGTCTGGATTTGCGATAACATCCTGTGCTTTCTTGATCGCTGCTTTGAGGTCTTTCAGGGAATCGCTTGTGTAATTGCCGTCCAGAAGTTTCTTTACGGATTCAATCAGATTAATCAGAGATTTCACATCTGCTCTGTCCGCTACTTTGTTCAGTTCTGCAAGAATTGCTTCTGCTGCCGCATCGACTGCTGTCTGATCTGCATCTTTATCTTCCAGAACTGATTTTCCGCTTTCCAGTGCTGCTTTCAGAGCTGCAATGTCTTCATAATTTTCCGGATGTGTCAGGATCTTTTCTGCTTCTTCTACTGCAACTTCCAGATGAAGTTTCTGTACGCCATACTCTAATTTGGAGTATGCTGCTACCAGCTCTTCCATTGCTGCGTTGATCTGTGTGCGTGTTGCATTCTGATCTGCTGCTACTGCTTTGGCTGCTGCCAGTGCACTCTGTACTGCTGCCCAGCTGTCTGCTGTGTATTCTTCTGCGTTCAGTGCGTTTACTTTTGCGATGACTTTTTCAAGTCCTCTGTTTGTTTTTGATTTTGTGGAGATCCACTGCCAGATGGTTACTTCTTCGCCGTCGATGTTTTCTTTGCACTCGTTGTTCAGAGTGTAGAGCCATGACCAGTGTCCGTTGTACTGATACGGTGTGCCGTCTGCTCTCTTGTAGAGACCTGTGGTGTCGTGTACATCGTCAAACAGTGAGAAGTGGATATCGCTTCCGCCTGCTTCTGTCAGTCTCTCGTAAGCCTTCGGTGAGTAGTTACCGTTGGATACGAAATTGCCGTCTTCATCAATGGTACCGATTTTTACGGTCGGGTCATTCTTTGCATGTGTGAACCAGATCGGCATATCTTTGATAGATTCTACCATTTCGTCTGTCAGTGCATCGTTTGTGTAAGCTTCGCATACCGGATATGCTGCTGCAAAGTATTTCGGATAATGTACGATCATGTTCATGGTCATAAATCCGCCGTTTGAGCATCCTCCGATGTATACGCGGCTTGCATCGATATCAGAGTTGCTGTTTACATAAGCTTTGATCAGTTCCATCAGAGCTGCTGTGTATTTGGAGGTTCCATCGCTTGTATACTGTCCGGAACCATTATCCATCCACATCGTCGGGCACTGTGCTGCCAGAACGTATGCTCCGCCGTCAAAGTATTGCTGTACAGTATCGGTTGCCAGGTTGACTACTTTGTTTCCTACCAGTGCTACACGTGGATCTGTTCCGCCTTCGCCTGCACCATGCAGCCAGATGATCAGAGCATTTTTCTTGCCGTCATTCTTAGCTGCTTCCGGTGTATAGGAAGCGTATGTCAGAGCGATCTGACCAAATTTTTCATCGTTGTAGCTAAATTTACCGTCAAGATCAAAGTCATCACAGATCCGTGTGGTGTCTGCTGCAAATTTATTTGCCGCAAAATTTACGCTGCTGCCGTCTGCTGCTTTGAGTTCTTTATTTAAGGTTACTTCATATGCAGTGTCTACATACTCATTGTGGCCGCTTCCGAAGAAGTTGTAGTTGAACGGAGATCCGATGGACAGATCCGGTCCTACTTCCAGTTCCAGCGTAATGTAATTGCCCATTGCTGCTTTGTTTCCGTTTGCATCGGATACATAAGCTGCGGTTACGTTACGTGTTCCTCTGGATGGTCCAAGAAGGAATCCGCTGAGTGCTTTTCTTGTTACGTTTACTTCAAATGCAGATGCGTCAATATTTCCGCTCATTGCTTTGCCGACATTTACAACAACCTTGGAGATTGCCGGACCCCAGTCATAACCTTCGGTGATCGTGGAGTATGTTGTGGACGGAACAACGTCATCTTTTTCATAGGAAGTGATCGTCTGCAGTGCGTCTGCATACAGTTCGTTCAGTGATTTTGCTTCCAGGTCGCTTGCGTTTGCAAATTCGATGGAATTCATAATAAAGTTACAGATGTTGATGGCTGCTTTCTGAAGGTCACCAAGAGAGATAACCTGTGTAGATTCTACGCCGTCATCCATGCTCACTTTATAAGTAACAGTTGTCACACCACGGCTGTTTGTTGTAACAGATGTGATATAACCCTGTTCTTTCAGTTCTGCAACTTTTTCGTTCAGTTCTACGCCTTTTGCTACGGTTGTGGAGATTTCCAGATTGCCGTTCAGATCCAGTTTGTATCCGCCAAAGTTCGGAACCATCTTAGAAACTGTGATCGGATTTCCGCTTGCATCAACATCCTGAATGCTTCTCTCTTCCAGTTCTACATAACCATCGCTTGTCCATGCCGGCTCATTGATAAAGCCTTTCATGATCTGAGAATAGCCTTTGCCCGGGCAAACAAGGTCGTTGCCTGCGTGCATTTCGTACATCGGTACAGACTGTCCGCCGCCCCAGTCTGTCATGATCATGCCTTTGAATCCCCATTCGTCTCTTGCAAATGCGGTACAAAGATCATAGTCATCCGCTGCCGGTCTTCCGTTATTCTGGTTGTAGGAGGTCATAATCGCCATCGGCTGTGCCTGTTTTACAACCATTTCGAAACCTTTGAGGTAGATTTCACGGATTGCTCTTTCAGAAACGGTATTATTCTCTCTGTTTCTGCTTGTTTCCTGAGAGTTCAGTGCGTAGTGTTTGATGGTAACGCCAACACCTTTGCTCTTCTGTACACCGAGTGTTGCTGCAGTACCTGTTACACCTACAACAACCGGGTCTTCTGAATAATATTCAAAGTTACGTCCGCAGAGTGCGTTTCTGTGGATATTCATACCAGGTGCCAGCCAGCATCCGATACCGAACTCTTCCATCTCTTCGCCGACGCCTCCGCCGTAAGCGTAGATCTGATCGGTATCCCAGGTCTGTGCAAGCAGTGTACCGATCGGCCATGCGGTTGCATACTGATAATAGTCGGTATCATCCTGTTTATAGTGCTGTGTAATACGAAGACCTGCAGGTCCGTCAGACAGGTTTACAGGTACAAACCCTTTTTCATCGTTTTTCCAGGTTGCTCCTGCAACGCCCTGTACGGTCTTGTCACTGGAATGTCCGTTTACCAGGTTTGCCAACTCATAGAGGCTTAAACCGGATACGAACTGCTCAAGGCTGATCTTACCGTCGTAAACATCTTTCAGTGTATTCTTGCTGTAGTCGCCGTCAAATTTCTTAACGTGCTCCTGATAAGTTACGCTGTAGTCGGTGTTGTTTGCGTTTGCTTTTTCTACACGGGAAACGGTTCCTGTTGCTCCGTCTTTGTTCTCTGCGATCAGATATTTTTCTTCCGTTGTATCTGATGTGTATACGGTAACGTCTTCGTTCTCTTTCTTGATTACAGGTGCTTTGTAATCGCTGAAATCTACATCGATCGTGGATGCTGCTGCGATTTCCGCTTCTTCACCGGCGTATGTAATCGGTGTCGCACCGTCGGTTGTCATCGGATTCAGCGTTGGATATTTCTCATCGTTCTTAATATTCGGATTCTCCGTTACCGGAACCATCAAGTTGCTGTACTGTTCTGTGATCGTATCTTCTACCACGCTGATCTTGCCTGCTACGTGTGTATTTCTGGAAGAATTACCGACACGGATGATGTAATCGCCGTCTTCCATCACGTAAGCTGCTTTTGCTGTATCGTAAGATCCCATCTCTGAAGTATCAAAGCTGATCGTCAGTATCTGAGATTCGCCCGGTGCCAGTTCGTCTGTCTTTGCGTAGCCGGCCAGTTCCTGATAAGGTTTGTCCAGATCGCCGTCCGGAGCGGAGAAGTAAACTTCTGCAACTTCTTTACCGGATACGCTTCCGGTATTCTTTACTTTAACCTGTACCGTTACTTTGTCTTTATCTGCTTTGACCGATTTGGTTGACATTGCAAATGTAGTATAAGATCCGCCGTAACCAAATGCATAAGAAACGTCTTTGCCAAAGGTATCATAGTAACGATATCCTACGAAAATATCATCGTTATACAATTCCTGAGCGGTATTGCCATCCTGATTTGCAAATCCTGCACTGGATGGGTTGTCACTGAAGTTCACCGGCCAGGTGTCGGTCAGCTTACCGGATGGATTAACGGTACCGTTCAGTACTTCTACCAGAGCGTCACCGCCGGTCATACCAGCCTGTGACATCAGAAGCATGGAATCCAGTCCTTCGATCTCGTTGAAGAATTTTGTATCAATAACTCCGCCTACGTTCAGAACAACAACTACGTTATCAAATGTCTGACCCAAGAGTTTCAGGTTGGCTTCTTCGTCATCAGATAAGAGGTAGTCACCTTTACCTGCAGAACGGTCAGCACCTTCACCGGAGTTACGTGCGATTACGTAAATAGCGGTATCGGTCTGGGCTGCTGCTGCCTGAATCTTTTCTACTGCACCGTCGTAATCTTCATAGACCGGCTCATTTACCCATTTAGAGCTCCAGCCTTGGCTTGTGCCGCCGCCTTCTGCCATCCATCTTTCATGCATCTGATTTACAAAGTCAATATCAACGATATCGTATCCGGCATTCTCAAAGCCCTGCTGTACGGTAACATTGTCACGCTGGTTTACTGCACCGGAACCGGTACCGCCTTTAATGGTATTGTATACGCCCTGACCAAAAAGTGCGACCTTGGTTCCTTTTTCTTTGGAGATCGGCAGGGAGTTGTTCTCGTTTTCCAGAAGAACCATACCCTGTGCTGCGATGTTCTTAGCTGCTGTTTTGTGTTCGATTTCACGATCCGTAATATCCGGATTTGTTGTTGCTGCCAGTGCACTTGTGCTGCCGGTAAGTACCATTGCAAGCGACACTGCGACTGCCATCACGCGTTTTGAAGTTCGCTTCATTGCCGTGCCTCCTTTTTATATTCACTTATTTCATGATGCCAGGGTCAAAAGGTCTAAATCCACATGAGCTTGCTCATAGGTGGATGAAAGACCTTGGGACCCGCCCCGATATGAGCATAAAAGTGGGATGATAATCCCACGATATGCGAATACTGGGGAGGATTGTGGGAGTGCAACGCACGGAACAATCCGTAGGCATCATAGTTGGGGACTTTTGACATACACAGGATAACTTGATCCTCCTTCCTTCTGTTATGCTGTGCTTCAGACAGTGTCAAATCTGCCTTTCTGTTAACATGCCCTTGTAATTATATATTTTATACAAGTTTTTTGTGGGTTTCCATGTAATATTATACGTTTTGCTTGCATTTTTTTATGATATCCACATTTTCTACTGAAATGCCTGGTTTTTTACACAAACAGGATTCCGATGAATCATCCTGTATTGATTTTTTGTATATTTCAGGACTCCCTGACAGCAAAAAACGACAGAGGAATTACTTCCTCTGCCGCCTTTATTCTTTATTCTTCTTGTATACAGAATTTTTTAGAATCCTGCAACTTTCTCTGCTGCATACTCAAGGATCAGAGCTGCATCGCCTGTGTCTGCAACACCGTCACCGTTTACATCTGCTGCTGCCGCTGCATCTGCATCCAGTTCTGTCAGTTCTGCACTTGCTGCCAGAAGTGCGGTACTGTCGGCTGTTGTCACTGCACCATCGTTGTCTACGTCACCTAACAGTCTTGCTTCTGCAAGTTTCAATGTCAGTGTACGAACTGCTGCGTTTACTTCATTCTGAACTGCATCATCGTTATCATAAACTGCCTGTGCATCTGCTTTTACATCTGCAAGTCCTTCGATAGTTGCTGCTACATAAGCATCGCTATCTTCCAGAACAGCTGCTGCTTTTTCAAGCATTGCTTTCAGAGCCGCTTTGTTGCCTTTCTTTTCCAGAGAGATCACTGCATCGATCAGATCGCTGTAAGCTTTGTTTACTTCTTCAGCGGTTCTGTTCTTGTTTGCTACAACAGCTTCTGCTGCTTTGATTACTTCATCCAGTTTTGCAAGAGAATTGCTTGTGTAATTTCCATCCTGAAGTTTCTTTGCAGATTTGATCAGGCTTTCCAGTGAGGAAAGATCTGCATTTTTCACTGCTTTGCTCAGCTCGTTCAGGATTGCAGTTGCTGCTGCATCTACGGTTTCCTGATCTGCATCTTCGTTTGCAAGAACGGCTTTACCGTTTGCTACTGCTTCTTCCAGATTTCCAAGGCTGCTGTATTTGTCTGCACGTACCAGCACTTTTTCAGCTTCTTTTATGGAGATTTCCAGATGTGTTTTCTCAACACCCTGTTCCAGGCTGTTCATTGCTGCCAGAAGGTCTGTCATTGCGTTTGTTGTCTCAATAACGGTTGCATCTGCTTTTGCTGCTACTGCTTTTGCTGCATTCAGAGCTTCTTCTACTGCTGCCCAGCTTGCTTTTGTATAATCAGAAGCATTCAGGTCTTCTACCATAGCGATCACTTTGTTTAAGGATTCAACGTTTGCAGAAGCTTTCTGTACGCTGTCTTTTGTTACGGTCTGATATGCTTTCAGGTTGCCAAGTGCTGTGCTGTAGTCTTTTACTTCTATGCCGTACCGTCTCTGCATCATGTTGGAGTTCATGATGATGTTCAGGTTGTTGATCGCACTCTTCTGTACATCGCCGAGGCAGATGATGTTGTTGTCTACATATTCACCTTTGTAAGTCAGAGTCTTGCCATCGTTGCTTACGGTTACAACATCGGTTGTTGCCGGTACGCTGAATGTTCCAGGATTGAACCATCCCTGACGATAGTTCAGATAGATTTCTTCACCGTTTACAAGGATTCTTCCGTCATCTGCAACGGTTGCTGTATAGCCTTCACCAAGTGATGTCGTTACCATCTTTGTTCCAGCGGCAGACGGTGTAAATTCATTCCATTTTGCAGAATATACTTTAACAAATCCGTACATCAGCTGAACATCGACTGCTACCTGTCCTCTTTCATCGAATACCGGTGCTGCATCCTGCATACCGTTTACAATATTCTGTGCTCTCTCTGCTCCGCCCGGCATGATCATGTCATTTCCTGCATGCATGGACTTCATCGGAGTGGAGGAACCGCCGTTCCAGTCAGTCATGATCAGACCGTCAAATCCCCATTCACCGCGGGCGATGTTGGTACACAGATCGTAAGAATCTGCAGTCGGTACGCCGTTGATCAGGTTGTAGGATGTCATAATAGACATCGGACGAGATTCTTTTACTGCAATTTCAAAACCTTTCAGGTAAATTTCACGCAGAGTACGTTCGCTTACGATCGTGTCAACTGCATTACGGTTACTTTCCTGGTTATTTGCTGCGAAATGCTTCAGGCATGCACCAACACCCGGTGTTTCCTGAACGCCCAGTGTGCAGGCTGCTGCCATAACACCGGATACAACCGGATCTTCTGAATAGTACTCAAAGTTTCTTCCGCAGAGCGGATCACGGTGAATATTCTGAGAAGGTCCGAGCAGAAGTGTGATGTTCATTTCATCAACTTCTTTACCAAATGCAACACCGATACGTTTTACAAGGTCGGTATCCCAGGTCTGAGCCTGTACATAACTTACCGGCCATGCGGTACAATACTGGTACAGTGTCTGTTTTTCATCGCTTCCTTCAATGGTCGCATCAAATTTCTGTGCTACTCGTACACCTCCAGGGCCGTCTGCAAGAACGATGCCCGGAATGCCATACTGATCGTAAACGGTTGTCTCACCTGCTGCACCTTTTACCGTAGAAGAGTTGCTTCCAACGATCGGAGAATTTTCATTGGCAACGCCCCATCCGCTTCCGCAGTTCAGAGCCGCCAGTTCTTCTACACTCATCTGTGCGACAAATTCGCCCATCGTAGCTTTTCCTTCAATGACATCTTTTAAAGTAGAATCTTTCTTTTCTACCACTTCTACTTTTTCGTACGGCTGTGTTGCTTCATAAGCAGCATCTGTTGTGTAAGTGGTTACTTCTTCATTTTCATATGCAGATGCATGGTCTTCTGTCTTGATTTCAGAAGCATCAACTTTGATAACCGGAGCTGCTTCTTTTTCTGCTTCCTCTGTTGGATAACTGTAGCCCTCTTCCGGTTTGCTCCATTCTACCAGATCTTCGCCGTCCGGAACTTCCATCTGGTTGGAAAGCTGTTCAGTCAGTGCGGTGTCATCCACTTCAATGGTTGCCTCAACACTGGTATTTCTGGAAGAATCACCGACACGCACATAGTATTTTCCTTTATCCAGAATATAAGCTGCCTGGTCTTCATTATAATATGCCATGTCTTTTGTATCATAAGAAATCGTCAGAATCTGCGATTCGCCCGGTGCAAGTTCATCCGTTTTTGCAAATCCGCCAAGTTCCTGATATTCTTTCTCTGCCTCTGCAGAATCCGGTGCGGAATAATAAACCTGTACGATTTCTTTTCCGCTGTAAGTGCTGCCGGTATTGGTAACTTTTACTTTTACGGTAACTTTATCGGCATCTGCTGTCACAGACTGTGTCTCAATTTTGAAATCTGTGTAGGAAAGTCCATAACCAAACTCGTATTTCGGTGTGATATTAAAGGTATCAAAATAGCGGTAGCCGACATAAATACCTTCGTTATAAACTTCTTTCTTGACGTTTCCGTCTGCATTTGCAAAGGTATCTGATGCCGGATAGTCACTGTAGTTTTCTGCCCAAGTATCTGCCAGTTTTCCGGATGGGGTTACGGCTCCGGTCAGAACATCCAGAAGTGCGTTGCCGCCTTCCTGACCTGCCTGTCCCATCAGAAGCATTGCATCCAGTCCGTTAATCTCGTTATAGAATTTTGTATCCATAATACCGCCGACATTCAGAACAACGATGGTCTTTTTAAAGGACGCTGCCACACGCTCCAGATTTTCACGTTCGAGATCCGTCAGATAATAATCACCAATATCATAAGATTCTCCGTTGTAAGTTCCCTTCGTCCCTTTCAGTGTACGGTCGGTACCTTCACCGGCATTTCGGCTGATGACATAGATTGCCGTATCGGAATCTGCGGAAGCATCTGCCAGCTCTTCATCACTGATCTCCATCTCAGGAAATTTGAAGCAGTTCATCGTACTGTTTCCTTCAATTTTGTGCTGTGCATCATAAGCATCTGCGTATGCATCGAGCATATCAGAGTTTACGATATCATAGCCGGCTTTTTTAAAGGTATTATAAATGTGGATATTATAACGTTCATTCAGATCTACATCCCAGGAACCACCTCCGGAAAGTCCTCCGTTGAACGGGTCACCGGAACCAAATCCGCCTTTGATGGTACGAACCGCACCGCTTCCGAACAGTGCCAGTTTTTTTGTTTTCAAAGGAAGTGTATGGTTTTCATTTTCCAGCAGAACCATACCCTGTCCGGCTGCCTCTCTTGCCAGTGCTGCATTGTCAATCTCGCGCTGTGTGATCTCGTCACTTGTGCTGGCTGCCAGTGCAGAAGAACACGGTGCTGCGACCATACTCACTGCCAGTGCCGCTGCCATGGCACTTCTGATTTTTCTGTTACGTTTTTTCATTCTTTGCTCCTCCTTTTGCTAGTTTATACGTTTTGCTCTATAGTTATAGATTTTACACAATTTTCTTTTGATTTTCCATGTAAAATTATACGTTTTTCTTGTAAATTTTTATTATGTATCAGAATATACAGTCAGATTAATTAAAAACAGCAGAGGTTTTTATCTCCTCTGCTGCTCTTTTTGAAAAAAAATTACGGTTTAAAATTCCCGCTCGTCCATTTCTTCCAGAAATGCCAGATAGCCTTTAAATGCTTCATAGATATCTGCTTTGCTTGTCACTTCGAACGGTGCGTGCATGTTCTGCACTGCCACGCCGCAGTCAATGACTTCCATTCCGTAGTTTGCCAGGATATAAGCGATCGTTCCGCCTCCGCCCTCATCAACTTTTCCAAGCTCGGCTGTCTGGAAAGCCGCCTCATTTTCATCAAGGATCTTGCGGATTCTTGCGATGTATTCTGCATTTGCATCGTTGGAACCGGATTTTCCTCTGGAACCGGTAAATTTATTGAAGGTCAGTCCTTTGCCGAAAAAGGCACTGTTTTTCTTTTCCATGACGGCCGGATAATTCGGATCGTAAGCTGCACTGACATCGGAAGATAACATTCTGGAACTCTGAAGTGCTCTGCGTACTTTCAGTTCGCTGTAATCTCCGGCTGCATCCATAATCTCTGCCACTGCATTTTCAAAAAATCTGGAGTGCATACCGGTCGCACCGACGCTGCCGATCTCTTCTTTATCTACCAGCAGGCATACGCAGGTGTACTGCGGTTTGTCAAGCTCAAACATTGCCCGGTAAGATGGGTAGGCACACACTCTGTCATCCTGACCATAGCCCATGATCATACTCTCATCCAGTCCATAATTTCTTGCATTTCCGGCCGGAACAGCTTCCAGTTCTGCAGAAATAAAATCGGTTTCTTCTATATTATATTTCTCTTTTAACAGCTGAAGGATCTGCTTTTTGACCGGCTCTTTTTCTTCGCCGGAAAGCGGTATACTGCCGACTAAGATATTAAGGTCTTCGCCTTCTACCACTTCATTGCCACGTTTTTCCATCTGTTTTTTGCCAAGATGCGGAAGCAGATCGGAAATGCCGATAACCGGATCGGATGGATCTTCACCCAGTGCAATCTCCACGCTTGTTCCGTCTTTTTTTGCCACAACACCGTGCAGTGCCAGCGGCATCGCAACCCACTGATATTTTTTGATTCCGCCGTAGTAGTGTGTTTCCAGCATCGCCAGACCATCGCTCTCATAAAGCGGATTCTGCTTCAGGTCCAGTCTCGGAGAATCAATGTGAGCTCCTAAAATATTCATGCCCTTTTCCATAGGTTCTTTTCCGATATGGAACAGTGCCAGTGTTTTTCCCATGATGGAAACATAAACTTTATCGCCGGCCTGCAGTTTTTCGCCGGATCTGCGAACTTCTTTCAGACTCCTGTAACCTTTTGCTTCTGCTTCTTTTAAAATCTCTTTTACACATTCTCTCTCTGTCTTGCATTTTGAGAGAAACGTTCTGTATTCTTCACAGAAATCATATACTTTCTTTCTGTCTTCTTCCGTATAAGATTCCCAGACTGTTTTCTCATTCATTGCTTTTACCTCCTACATTTCCCGTCCTTTTTTGACGCAGGCTTTCATTGCTTCGATCACAGCACTTCGCATGCCCTTTTCTTCCAGAACACGCACTGCCTCAATCGTTGTGCCGCCCGGTGAGCATACCATGTCTTTGAGTTCACCGGGATGTTTGCCTGTCTCCAGCACCATCTTTGCACTGCCAAGAACTGCCTGTGCTGCGAAACGATATGCCTGTGCACGTGGCATGCCATCCGCAACGGCCGCATCTGCCATCGCTTCAATAAACATAAATACATATGCCGGTGAACTTCCGCTGACGGAAACAACCACATCGATCAGACGCTCCGGAAGCATTTCTGCTTTTCCACAGCTCTCAAGGATTTTCAGCACATCCTGCATCTCTGCGTCTGACACTTCTTCGTTGCAGCACACGCCGGTCATGCCTTCCCCGACCAGGGCCGGTGTATTCGGCATGCATCTTACCAGCTTTACTTTTTTGCCAAACTGCTCTTCCAGCCATGCCAGTGTTTTTCCCGGTGCAATGGAAATGATAATTTTCTTTTCATCCACTGCATCTTTAATCTCACGGATCACTTCTTCATAAAAAATCGGTTTTACTGCCAGCACCAGCACATCCGCACTTTTCGCTGCTTCTATATTATCTGCTGTTACCTGAATTCCATAAGTATTTCTGGCATTTTCTCTGCTCGCCTCACTCTTTGCCGTCGCGATCACATCTTCTTTTGCACAGATCTCATTTTTTAAAATGCCGCCAAGCATGGCTTTCGCCATATTTCCGCAGCCGATAAATCCAAGTTTCATCGCTTTTCGCCTCCTGTAAATCCAGAACTTCTGTTTCTGATAATGCCAAGTTGTACAAGTTACTTTGTTAGATAAAGTAATTCTCAGCTATCATGCCAGAGACAGATTTTTCCGTTTCTGACATCACATATATACTTTAGCAAATCAAAGTACCATGGTCAAGCCTCACCTGTGTTCGACTTAAAGCAGAACTTGCTTGATTTTCTCATCTTGAGTCGCTATACTAAGAATGCCGGGTTTATCGATACCCGTTACCTAATTTACAAAGGAGCAATTTTCATGCAAAAAGACGCTGCTTATATGAAACTGATCGAGGAAATCTCACTGAACGCCTGGCCGTCCCACAAGATTGAGCTTTATGACGGCTGGCTGATCCGGTTTTCTCATAATTATACTTACCGTACCAACAGTGTGGAACAGGTTGGTGACTCCTTGATTCCGATTGAGGAGAAAATTGCTTACTGCGAGGCTCAGTACCGCAATTACCACACACCGTCTAATTTCAAGATCAATCCGCTTCTGGATTCGTCTTTTGATAAGCTTCTGGAAGAAAAAGGCTATGAGATCCGCCATACTACCGAGGTTATGACGATGCCGATGACAAATTTTCATCCTTATCCGGCAGAATCGGTAGAATATGAATATTATGGAAGGAATTCAAATCTGCCTTCTTCTGTTTTTTATCCGGGACATATCGCTGTCCAGCTCCGCGACCGGATCACGGACGAGTGGATTGAGTCGCTGTTTCGTCTGAACGGCACGACCAGACCGACACTTCGCCGCATTGTACCATCGATGTTCAAAGCGATCCCGAAAGAGACGATCGTCGCCTGTATTGAAATCGAAGGCCGCATGGTTGCCTCAGGTCTTGGTATTCTCGACCGCGGACACATCGGACTGTATGCGATCTATGTCGATGCAAGCTGCCGCAGAAAGCATTTCGCACGTGCGATCTGCAGTTCGATCCTGACTGAGGCTCAGAAAAAAGGTGCGACACACGCTTACCTTCAGGTTGTAAAAGGAAATACTGCCGCTAAAAATCTGTATACATCACTGGGATTTGAGGATTTTTATACTTACTGGTTCCGTTCCAAAGAAGTCTGAAGAAGAATCAAAAAATAAACAAACACACGAAAGGACATTATTATGTGGATTGCTGAAAACTGGAAAGATTACGAAGTGCTTGACACTTCCAAAGGAGAAAAACTGGAACGCTGGGGAGATTATACTCTGGTTCGTCCGGACCCGCAGGTTATCTGGGATACTCCGAAAACACTGAGAGGCTGGAAACGCCCGAATGCACACTATCATCGCAGCAAACGCGGCGGCGGTGAGTGGGAATTTTTTGATCTCCCGGAACAGTGGAGTATTCACTATCAGAAACTGGGGCTGACCTTTCAGTTAAAACCTTTCAGTTTCAAACATACCGGTCTGTTCCCGGAACAGGCTACTAACTGGGACTGGTTCTCTGAAAAGATCAAAAAAGCCGGACGCCCGATCAAGGTTCTGAACCTCTTTGCCTACACTGGTGGAGCTACCCTGGCCGCTGCCGCTGCCGGAGCAAGCGTTACACACGTAGATGCCTCCAAAGGAATGGTTACCTGGGCAAAAGAAAATGCACGTTCTTCCGGACTTGGAGATGCACCGATCCGCTGGATCGTCGATGACTGTGTAAAATTCGTAGAGCGTGAAATCCGCCGCGGCAATCATTACGACGCCATCATCATGGACCCGCCTTCTTACGGTCGCGGACCAAAAGGAGAAATCTGGAAAATAGAAGAAGCGATTCATCCGCTCATCAAGCTCTGTGCAAAGCTTTTAAGCGACAAACCGCTTTTCTTTCTTGTAAATTCCTATACAACCGGACTGGCTCCTGCCGTCCTCACCTACATGCTGGCAACCGAACTTGCCGCTTTTCACGGACATGTAGATTCCCAGGAAGTCGGACTTCCTGTTTCCGGCAATGGACTGGTGCTGCCTTGCGGAGCATCCGGACGCTGGGAAATCTGAGAAATCTGATATTCAAGGATATCTCCGGCATTTTGCTGCGAGGTACACATCATGTATCGCATGATATATTCTTCTGTGTACCTCTACAATCTGCCGGAGATTATAATTGCATTTCTGGCGTTATTGCAACATTTTACATAGCTCATTCTTAATCTAAATTGCATCCAGTGCCTGTGCAATGTCTGCAATCAGATCATTTTTATCTTCCAGTCCGCAGGAAATACGGATCAATCCCGCCGGAATACCGGCTGTGATCAGCTGCTCATCTGTCATCTGACGGTGTGTGGATGTTGCCGGATTCAGGCAACAGGTTCTTGCATCTGCTACGTGTGTCTCGATTGCTGCCAGCTTCAGGTTTTTCATAAATTTCTCTGCTGCTTCTCTTCCGCCTTTCAGTTCAAATGAAACAACGCCGCATCCGCCGTTTGGCAGATATTTTTTTGCGATTTCATAGTACTTGTTAGATGGAAGTGTCGGATAGTTGACAAATTCTACTTTATCATGCTTTTCCAGAAATTCTGCAACTGCCTGTCCATTTTCCACATGTCTTGGCATACGCACATGCAACGATTCCAGACCAAGATTTAAAATAAAGGCACTCTGCGGTGACTGGGCACATCCAAGATCACGCATCAACTGAGAAGTACATTTTGTGATAAATGCTCCTTCTTTTCCAAATTTCTCCGCATAAGTGATTCCATGATAGGACTCGTCCGGTGTACAGAGTCCCGGAAACTTATCCGCATGAGCCATCCAGTCAAAATTGCCGCCATCTATGATCGCTCCGCCAAGGGCTGCTCCATGTCCATCCATATATTTCGTGGTAGAATGTGTCACAATATCAGCTCCCCATTCAATCGGCCGCAGATTCACCGGCGTCGGGAACGTATTATCCACGATCAGCGGAACTCCGTGTGCATGGGCTGCTTTTGCAAACTTCTCGATATCAAGTACCGTCAGAGCCGGATTGGCAATGGACTCGCCAAATACCACCTTTGTGTTCTCCTGAAATGCTGCATTTAACTCTTCCTCCGTGCAGTCCGGATCAACAAACGTCACATCTACTCCCATCTTTTTCATTGTTACAGAAATCAGATTGTAGGTTCCTCCATAAATGGATGAAGAAGCTACGATATGACTTCCTGCTTCGCAGATATTAAACAGAGCAAAGAAATTGGCCGCCTGACCGGAAGAAGTCAGCATACCGGCTTTTCCGCCCTCCAGTGCTGTGATCTTTGCTGCTACATAATCATTTGTCGGATTCTGCAGTCTGGAATAAAAATATCCCTCTGCTTCCAGATCAAACAGTTTTCCCATATCTTCACTCGTATTGTATTTATAAGTCGTTGACTGAATGATCGGGATCTGTCTTGGTTCTCCATTCCCCGGAGTATAACCTGCCTGCACACATTTTGTATTGATTGAATAATCCATAATTTTCCTTTCACCTTCTTCTCTGATAATAATTATATGTTATACCCTTTTTGCAGCGATGTAAAGGAAAAGAACAACCGACATATCACGAAATTTCTGTAATTTCCCTTGCTTCTTTTTCCGTAAATCCCTTTTTGAGAAGATTTCTATATACCTGCATTTTGCCTTCCAGAATTCCTTCTGCTTTTCCTTCTGCTTTTCCTTCTACTTTTCCCTCCTCTTTTCCTTCCAGTCTTCCGATCTCAATTCCTTTTACAATGCCCATTTTTTCCAATCTTTCTGCTACATCACACATACTTCGCACTCCTTTCTTTTTCTGAAATATCTTTTCATAGCGTTTATCTCCGGTCATCACATTGAGAAGTTTTAAGACTTCATCTACATATTTGATTTCTGTTGGATCATCCGGTATATAATCTTTATTTTTTCTTTTCTGGGCAAAAAAATTTGCCACAATACGAAAATCGCTTTGAAACCTTTCGATTTCTTCTTCTGTCAGCCATGCAACCTCGAAAATCTGAATTTTATAATCATTAATATACTTTTCCATTCCATCTGGAATCTTCATCAATGCTTTAATATTCTTTTTTGCATACCAGTGATGTTCTGTTCCATAATAGAGAACAATCGTCATAACCGGCAGGATTTCTTTTCTGCTTTTTTGCAACTGACTGCGATACGCTGTTCCATCATATTCCATAACTCGAAACGGCATATATTTTTCTACGCTGCTTTGATTTTCAATTCCGCAGATTGCCAGTTCTACTTCACCATCTTTCCAGTACTTTGCAATATCTCGTTCCAATTCATGTACTTTCTCATCGTCTGCTTTATACTGTGAATGAACTGCTGTATTTTCCAGTGACTCAGCCAAAATTTTCTGTTCTCCTGCAAAAACAAGACCATTTATAATATCAGCAAACACATCATTATGATCCTCCAGTATTTTCTCTGTAATGTCCTTTTCTCCCATAAGCTTCTCCTTTTTGTTTTTCTGCACATTAGAAGCAGCATGGAAATTTTGATGTAAAACTGATATCTGTAAAATACAAGTCATATCATTTATCATACCGCTTCGTGCAGGTCTTCTATTTTGTTGGATTTTCCTGCCGAATGGCATTGGATGTGAATAAAGAATAATATCGAATCTTCGTTTATCTCAAATTTTGTTTCTGTTTTGTGATTATTATAACAGTTTATGTGATGCATGTCAATCTTTTTGTTTCTTCTTTTTTTCGTATCCAATCAACCGCATGAAACATATACTGTAACCGTCTTTTATGTCTTTTCCTTCTGCCCGATATTACTTTCCGGTATCATGAAAAAGAACCTGCGAAAAATAGCGAACTTTTCCATCTTTTCCCCAGCAGATCATCCCTACTGCATCTGCCATTTCCTGAGCATCCACACAATATGCTGACATACAGGAATGATGCCTGTACGGACCGGCAGTCATGATCAAAAGATCACTTTTTCCGTCTTTTTTCATCTCTTCTGCCAGAGATTCTGTCAGCCTGTTGTGGACAAGTTTTGCTTTTTTATAATCCATATCATTGCTTTGTGTTGTCTGTAAGACAAGTGTTTTGTTGTAGGATAATGCTTTTTCTTTCATTTCTTCCACGCTTCCGCTTTCCGGTGGACAAGCAGGATTCCGATCATAATTTCCGCATCGATTCTCCTCGCAGAAAACGCGGTACTCCGGTTTGAAAACCAGATTTTTCGTGTCCATAACAGCTGCAGCTGAAAAACCGAGCTGTTTTGCTCTTTCTGTATAATTCATAGTTGTACATCCTTTCGCAAATTTATCCTGTAATCGTTGCTATATTCCCATGCAGCAAAAATTCTCAGCAGAATCCACCATTCTTTGTGTACGTATCCCGGTCAAAGTGTCCACGCCAGATGATCCGCCGCCATGGCAATGATTGCAAACATTTTCAACTGATTTCCGGATAAACCGGAAAAGGTTCTATACTTAGTTTCATTGTCTTTTTCTCCTGAAATTTGCCTGTTCCATCACTATACTATCATACTTTTCACAAAAGAAAAACAGCCATAACATTCAGAAACTGTTTTTCTGTATGCTATGGCATGCTTTTTACTGTGTTCCGCTAAAAACGAACGGTTATTTTTTTCTTGTAGGTGATCTTTACAGAAGGGGCTGCTGTTTTCATGCGTTTCTGCAATCTTTTCACCTGACTTTTTTTCATACTGCCTGTTACCTGCACATTTGCTTTTTTCTTGATACCTTTAAAGGCTGCTTTGCCAATGGTCGGTGCTTTCTTTCCTTTGAATGTGACAGAAGAAAGTTTTCTGCATTTTTCAAATGCCTGTTTTCCGATTTTTTTCACATTGGATCCGATGACAACACTTTTCAGATTTTTGTCATTTCGAAAAGCTTTCTCTGCGATCGCTGTTACTTTAAAGGTAATGCCCTGAACCGTAATTGTTGACGGAATTGTTACTTTCCCTGACTTTTTCTGAATTCCGATCACTTCTGCGGTTCCGTTTTTTGCTGCCATCCTGGTAATCCGGTATTTCAGGATGCCTTTTGCGTCCTGACAGATACTGCCTTTTGTCAGAGTTACCATATTTTGATCTTTGCTTGAATCCGGTTTCGGACTTGGTGTTGGATTTGGGGTCGGATCCGGTGTTGGGGTCGGTGTTGGGTCTGGTGTCGGCGTTGGGGTCGGGTCTGGATCCGGCGTTGGGGTCGGCGTTGGATCCGGGTCTGGGTCCGGCGTTGGGGTCGGGTCTGGTGTCGGGTCTGGATCTGGTTTCGGATCGGTACCCGTTTCCCGTGTGAACTGCAGCCAGTTCAGATTCATGCCGCTTTCTTCAAAGTAGATGGCAAATGAATGTTCTCCGGCTTCCAGTGTGATCTCCTGGGCATCTGTAGTTGTCCAAACCTGCCATCCGCCTGTATTGACTGCACGGTATGTTGCAATTTTCTGATTATCGACATAAATGCTGAATGCTCCTGTTCCGTCATTCGAAGCAACACGTGCCTTAACGTTATAAGTACCGGCTGTCGTTACATTGATTTTATATTCTGTTAAACTGCCCTGGTTGCAATAGCCAAGGTTCTCTCCTCCGCCTTCATCTGATGTATCTTCTGCCCTGACATCTCCGGAGGAATTTAAAATATTTTTTGCAGCATAAAATCTGGTATCATCTTCTATGACGGTTACTTTCTGCGATGTATCCGGATCTGTTCCTGTACTTTCCCCACCCAGGTTACGGTTCAGGAAATCGCATCTTTTCGTCATAAAATTTCTCAGATATTCAATATTATCATCATAAGTAAGACCGGTATTTACAAAACTTTCACTGCTGTGATTCCATGGATTCTCCATCAGGTCACGCCACTGGATAAAGTTCATCGCTGCGGATGCACTTACTTCTGCTTTGTATGCATCCAATGTTTTTATCTTTGTTGCTGTGTAGGCGGTGGACTCTCCCAGTATGTACTTGATCGCCGGCATGAATTCACTCTGCCATAATTCTTTTACTTTATTCCACACTTCTTCGTGCTGCACAGCCTGTGCCATGACATTATATTTACTGCTGTTGTCGTACATTCTGGAAATTTTTGCCCACCACTGTGTCGGGTCAGTAAAGTCTGTGCCATTTCGGGAGGTGTAATTTCCAAGTGCCACATCAAAATCCCATACCGGTGCGGCATGAAGCTTTCCATCACCGGTCAGATCAGAGTCTTTATAGAGATAAAAGCTTGTGATACCGGAATCCAGGTTCATAGAAAATTCCTGGAGCAGGTACATACGTGCCAGTGATTCGATATCAATATAATCAGAAAGAGCATGACGCTCCCCTTTGCTGTCCGTTGTATAGCCATCTTTAGAATAAAGAGCATTTTCCATATTCTGATAAAATTCACTGATGTATTTGATCTGATTTTCCGATACACATTCCGGGCATTTCATAGTGACTGCCTGTCCGCCTGTTGTCACAAAACCACTTGTTTCATCTTTGTAACGCTCTCCAAGCTCAAGATCAAGCAGATATCCGCCCGTGATATCTTCCGGATCGTTTGGAATATCTACCCATTTCTGTGTGCCTGCTTTATAATCATTTGTTCCTTTCTGCTCATAGGTTTCCAGATCTGCATTATCATTTGCCTTACTTGTGGCATCTTCCGGATCCGTAATGTTGACTCTCGTTTTTCCGATTTCGATTTTTTCTGTGATAAGATAAGATCCCATGTAATCGCCATTGATATAAAGATCGATGTTTCGGCTGTCCATGGTGAATGGAATCCCGGTCTCTTCTGCCAGATTGTACACGATCCGATTTCGAAGAAGAGAACGATCCGCATAATTAGCAAGCAGGCACCAGCCTTTTCCTTTGCCCATTCCAAGCAGATCTGACGAATTTTCCAGTTTGATATTATATGGTTTTTTCGCAAATCCCCAGGTGGAATTTCCACGGCCTTTGATCTGCTTTAAGTTTCCGTCAAAATCTACGCTGCGGTCTGCTTTGACAAGTGCCATTGTACCTTTTTCTTTATTGTCTTTGTTTGCATGAACCTTATCGAGCGTACCGGATGCTGTCTGGATAAACATTGCCGGAATCTCTGCCGATTTTACAATATTTACGCTAACACTTTTACCTCCGGCGAGTGAAATCTGCAATTTGCTTGTTCCTGAGAGATCTGTAGAATCTCCGCAGTTTATTTTTTGTCCGCCGATCATAACATAACTGTCGGCATTTTCATTTCCGTCACTGTTTTCTGTGAAATGAAGCTGTACATTGCTTAAATCTGCTCCGGAAGGCATACACAGATAATACCCCTTATCTGCATACTGCCAGTTGACTTTCTGCTGCGGCAGTGTTTCGCTGCCATAAATTCCCGTTACATACAGTTTTGTGATCTCCGAAAGCTGCTGCTCTGCTGCATAAGACCGGACCGGCATCAGACAGAAAAACAGTATCAGACACAAACCTGCAAGCAACTTGCCCGGGGTTTTTGCTGCATTTTTCATAATCGTTCTTCTCCTTTAGGATATTGTATTCATCGACCTGGTTACTTTTTCATTATACGCTCTGGTTTTTTGACAGTCAAACAAAAACAGCGGGAGTTTATCAGACTCCCACTGCTTTTTACTTGCTGTCAATATTCTGTGTTCTGCCACAGATTTCTGACTGAAAATTTTTTTCAGAATCGCTCATTGCTTCAAAAAAATCAGAATCCACTGACTGCTTCGGATGCGTACTGAAGAACCAGCACTGCATCAGCGGTATCTGCCGCACCATCACCGTTTACATCTGCACTTGCTGCATCTTCTGCAGAAAGTGTGGCAATCTCAGCTGCCGCACGCAGGATTTCCACGGTATCATTTGTTGTGATCTGACCGTCACCGTCTACATCACCCAGAAGTCTTGCTTCTGCAATCTTGAAAGTGAGGCTCTTAACAGCTTCATTGACTTCACTCTGCAGTGCCTGATCGTTTTCATAAACTGCTTTTGCTGCTGCAAGCTCTTCATCCAGACCTTCGATCGTAGCCGCTACATATCTGCTGTTTTCCGCCAGAATGCTTTCTGCTTTTTTGATCATTGCTCCCAGAGCTGCCTTGTTGCCTTTCATCTTAAGTCCGACAATGGCATCAATGATCTGATTGTAAGCTTCATTGATCTCTGCATCGGATTTTCCGTCTTTACCCAGGATTTCTTCTGCATGGGCAACTGCATCCTGCAATGCTTTTGCAGTGTCATCGGTATACTTGCCGCTGTTCTTTTTCAGAAGCTCGTTTGCTGCATCTGTCAGTTCTCTTAAGGAACGGATATCTGCTCTTTCCATCAGTGCCTGCATGCTGTCTGCGATCGCATTTGCTGCTGCATCTGCTTCTTCCTGAGTTGCATCTGGTTTTGCCAGAATTTCTTTTCCGGCTTTTACTGCTGCTTCCAGTGCGGAAACATCTGCATAATCTCCCGGATTTGCCAGAGTCTTTTCTGCTACTTCAATGATCGCTTCCAGATGTACCTTGTTTGTGCCGTATTCCATGGCGTTGATCGCCTGTGTCATCTGAATGATGGCTGCCTGGATCTCAGAATCCGTTGCATTTTCTTTATCCAGAACGGCTTTTGCTGCTGCAAGGGCTGTTCTCATGGTTTCTGCACTTTCTGCTGTGTATTCAGAAAGATCCTGACTTGCCCATGCCTTGTACAGTTTTTCCAGATTTTCAATGTATTCAGACTGTCTTACAAAATGCAGCCAGTTCAGGTTGGAACCGCTCTCTGTGAACTCGATACGGAGTGTATGAACTCCTGCTTCCAGTTTGATCTGCTGTGCTTCCAGTGTGGTCCATTTCTGCCATCCGCCGGTCTTGACTGCCTTGAAACTTGCAATCTTTGTGCCGTCTGCCAGAATATCAAATGCTCCGCCGCCTGCATTGGATGCAGAACGTGCAGACAGGCTGTAAGTTCCGCTCTTGGCAACGTTGATCTGATACTGTGTCCATGCTCCTGCATCACAGTAACCGAGGTTTTTTCCGCCGTCTTCATCAGATGTATTCTCTGCTCTTGCTGTCTGTGACCAGAGAATATTTTCTGCTGCTTTAAAGTATGTGTCATCACCGATGTCTACTGTCACCGGATTGAGGATCTTTTCTTTGAAGATATTGACTTTCATGATCATCTTCACAAGACGTTCTGCACAGGCTTCCAGATCAGAACGTTTCAGGATGCCTTTCTTCAGGGCCGCTTTTAAAGTTGCCGGAGAACCGCTTGGCATTTTGACATCGTTTCCTGCCAGGACTTCTCTTGCATGATTGGAGTTGTTGCCCCAGTCTGTCATAAAGATTCCTTCATATCCCCATTCACCGCGGGTGATGTTTGTCAGGAGATCTTTATTTTCAGATGTTTCGATTCCGTTTAAGAAGTTATAAGAAGTCATAATGCTCCAAGGCTGTGCTTCTTTGACTGCAATTTCAAAACCTTTCAGGTAGATTTCACGCAATGCACGTTCACTGACTCTGGAATCGCTGCTGTTTCGGTTTGTCTCTTTGTTGTTTGTTGTAAAATGCTTCAGTGTAATGGAAACGCCTTCCGACTGGCAGCCTTCTGTGATCGCTGCAGCCATTTTTCCGGTAATCAGAGGATCTTCGGAATAGTACTCAAAGTTACGTCCGCAAAGCGGATCTCTGTGGATATTCATACCAGGTGCAAGCCAGATATCAATACCATTGTCGTGTGCTTCCACTGCTGCCGCTTTTCCTACCTGCTTCACCAGATCTACATCCCAGGTACTTGCAAGAAGTGTGGAGATCGGCCATGCAGTACATGTTGTACCGATACGGATACCCTGCGGACCGTCTGCTGTCATCGCATTTGGAATACCGTATTCCATCAGATTTCCCATACCGCCGGTATTTGCAACACCGGTATTTGTCTGACCACCCATCAGTGTGCAGAGCTGGTCATCACTTAACTGTGCCAGGAAATCATCCATAAGTTCCGGATTATTATAAACATCCACCAGCATGATCTTGCTGCTGTCTGCCGGTTCAGAAGCTGGTGTATCTTCGGCTGTACGGGCTTTTTTTGCTGCCGCACTCTTCAGGCTCTGTGTTGCTGTCTGTTTCTTTTCTACAAGAATATAATCGATATTCGGGTATTTATCCTTTTCGGATGCCCTCAGTGTGAGAATGCTGTGTCCTTTCGGAAGGGTTACGGTAACCGGTTCCAGATTTTCGAAATTGTACCATTCGCTCTTGCCGCTTCCGTCACCTGTCTGTTTTGCATTGATCGTTGCCGGGAATTTCGTTCCGTCTACTTCCATACCTGGATCAAAATCGAATGCCGCACGGCCATTTGCCACATTTAATATCACATTATAATCTCCGGCTTCTTCGACATTCAGATAGTAGCTCACATAGTTTCCGACATAATTCATATAAGCCAGGCAAGTCCCTGTGTAATCATCTTTTGTAAAGTTTTCGGTGCGTACTGCGTTGTTGCCTGTTGTACCTGCCGCATCGTATTTTTCTGCCTCGATCTTGTTTGTACCTTCTGCTTTGATGACTTTATTGTACAGTTCCTCCTGATCGCCAACACGTCTGAACAGTATATAATCATAGTTTGGATTATTTTTATTTGCCGTGAAACGAACCAGGTTCACGCCCTTGTCAAGATTGATGTAAAATGGTTCACATTCTTCAAAATTATACCACTCGGATGCACCATTTCCATCACCGGTCTGCTGTGCATTAAATGAAATACCAGGCTGCTGCTGACCGTTTACTGCAACGGTAAAACAGTTTTGGATCTCTGCATAGCCATTTGCCATACACATGATCACTTCATATTTGCCGGCCTCTTCTGCAGTCAGCTCATATTCCATGTATCTGCCTGCTTCATTTAAAAATGCCAGACATTTTTTCATCTGCAGATTATCATCATAAAATGTTTCCACACTCAGGTTTCCGGAAGAATTCAGGAAGTTCTCTGCTTCTACTTTTGTCGTTCCTTCTGCCGGAACCGTGTAATGCGGATTCATTTCATCTGAATTCGTCTTGAGATCTTCGTATGTGCCGTCTGCCAGAAGTCTCTTCTTTAACTGAACCGGTGCACACTGCTGTGAAAGCTGCTCGGTAACTTCCGTATCTTCTACTTTATAGGTATAACGTACGCCATGTTCTCCGGCATCTTTGATAGAATTGCCGACGTAGATCTTGTAATCTCCGGCTTCCATAATGTATGCGGATTTCTGAACTTTTCCGGTGTCATCGTAACTTGACATATCACTGATCGCATACGTCATTGTCAGCTCCTGCGATTCGCCCGGCTGCAGCAGTTTTGTCTTTGCAAACGCTGCCAGCTCTTTTCCAGGTTTGCCCAGCTCTCCCTGCGGGGCTGAGAAATAAACCTGCACGACCTGTTTGCCGGCTACCTTTCCGGTATTCGTAACAGTCGCTGTCGTAACCATATTTTCTCCGTCTACTTTGACGTTTACATTGTCTGTTTTAAAAGTTGTGTAGGATAATCCATATCCAAAATCGTAATTCACTCTCGTATACTCTGGATCAAAAGTTTCAAAAAAACGATATCCTACAAACACATCTTCTTCATAATTTACATAAGAATTTGATTCATAAAATGTATCGGAACTTGGATAATCCTTATAATCTTTCGCAAAGGTGTCCACGAATTTACCGGATGGGTTCACGTCTCCCACCAGGACATCGGCTGTGGCAAGTCCGCCTTCCATACCTGCCTGCCATGCCATCAGCACAGAATCGATACCCGGAATGTCTTTGATCCATTCCGTATCCAGAACGGCACCGACATTCAATACAACAACGGTCTTTTTAAATTTCGCTGCCACTCGTGTCAGAAGCTCTGTCTCTGCATCTGACAGATAGTAGTCACCTTTTGATGCACTGCGGTCGCTTCCCTCCGAAGAATAACGTCCGATCGTCACAATTGCGGTGTCTGCATTTTCTGCCGCAGCATTTAACATATCATCGGTAACTGTAATATTTGCATCGTTTTTAATGCCTTTTTCACTGACCTGCTTCGTATAAAAATCCACCAGCGGCTGATAGAGGGTGACCTTTCCTTCTTCTTCCTTGATCTGCATCCCCTGGAGAATATTGTGCGTATAATCCACGTTCGTTGCACCGCTTCCTCCGCCGCCTCGTACATAATCAATCATCGCACGCCCAAACATGGCAACTTTTTCGCCCTGTGCCAGTGGCAGTGCACCATCATTTTCCATCAGAACCATACCTTCACCTGCCACCTGTCTGGACAGGTCAATATGCTCCTGCGGCGATTTCGCCTGTACATTCAGAATACCGGATGCCGGTATCGCAGCAGCAACCATTGCTGTCGAAAGAATGGCTGCCATAATCTTTCTGAATCTTATCTTCATATGATTTCTCTCCCTTCTGCCAGAATTTTGTTCCTTCTGGACTCAATCAAGTTCATGCTTTCCACAGGCAATTCTTTTCTCTGCCCTCCTTCTCACTTTTGTACTCGACAGTGCCTTTCTGTCCGATTTTCGTTCTCAATGTTTATACATTTTACCATGCTTAATTTATTTTTTCTATGTAATTTTATACGATTTACTATTGTTTTTTTATTTTTTGTTTTAAGTTCTTATATATTTGCACAAAATATTTTTTATATTATATGATGCCAGGGTCAAAAGGTCTAAATCCACATGAGCTTGCTCATAGGTGGATGAAAGACCTTGGGACCCGCCCCGATATGAGCATAAAAGTGGGATGATAATCCCACGATATGCGAATACTGGGGAGGATTGTGGGAGTGCAACGCACGGAACAATCCGTAGGCATCATAGTTGGGGACTTTTGACCCCAACATCATTATATATTTTTATAGTATATATGATAATTTTCAGATTCTAAAACATATGCGGAAGCAAAAAAAAAGGGGGGTCTCCCCCCCTTGACGTTTACTGATTGATGACAGCCTGGATCTGTTCCATCAGCTGATCGTAATTTGCCTGATCATCGATTCCTCCCATCAGAGGCTCGCCTACGATATTTCCGTCTTTATCTACAAGAACTGTTGTAGGAAATGCCATAATGCTGCTGGCATATTTTCCAATTGCTGAATCTGAAGCAACCGTCAGGTTTTTGTAGGAAGCACCCTGTGCTTTTAAAATTTCCTGTGCTTCTTTGATCCCGTCCTCATTGTTATCTAACGTGTCTGTATTGATGCCGACAACTTCTCCGCCCATTGTCTTAAGTGTTTCATTTAATTCATTCAGTTTGGAAAGTTCTTCAACGCATGGCTTACAACCGCTGAACCAGAAGTTTACAACGGTGACCTTGTTATTCTTGAAAACGCTTTCATCGACATCCTTTCCATCCAGATCTTTTCCCGTGAAATCCTGGAATAAGCTGATAGATTCATCTGATTCTGAGGATCCACCATTGGCAGAATCCGCTTCTGCAATCTCTTTTTCAATCGCTGCAAGCTCTTCTTCAATGCCGCGGATCGTCTCAATGTCTTTGCACAGCGTATCATATTCTTCTTCCGTGAAAGAATCTTTATTAGATTCAACGGTGCCTGCAAGGAGATCTGCATAGTTTTCACTCAGGCTCTCACCGGCACTGTTCTTGTTCATAAGACCAAATACCTTGTCCCAGGCATCTTTGTGATCAGCAAAAAGCTGATTTTCCTGCTGATAAAGGTCATCTCTTTTTTTGCTTTGTTCATCCATGCCTGCGGTATCTGCCGTAGAAGTGGAAGCAGATTCCTGTTTTTTATTGTCTGCTGACGGAGCCTGATTGCTGCCACAGCCTGTAAAAGCAAGAAGTACGGATACTGCAAGTGATGCAGCGATTACTTTTTTGAATTTGTTTTTCATGATTTTAAATCTCCTTTTCTATTTGATTTTTCTTGTTGATTGTCAGCCTGTTTTTTCTTTGAAAATCCGTAATGATAGCATACTGCATCCACCGGACAGGCTTTCATACATTCTCCGCAGCGGATACACTCCGGATGGTTCGGTGTTTCTGTTACTTTGACGTCCATTTTGCAGGCCCGGATGCATTTCCGGCAGCCTATGCATTTTTCGTGGTCCACCTGGATTTTAAGAAAGGATACTCTGTTGAACAGAGAGTAGATGGCACCAAGCGGACAGATCCATTTACAGAACGGACGGTAAAACAGAACACTCAGGACAATGAAAAGCACAAGGATTGTAAATTTGAATGTAAAAAGGTGTCCAAGTGCAGCACGGATTCCTGAATTTGCAAGGGCGAGCGGAAGTGCACCTTCGAGGACGCCCTGTGGGCATATGTACTTACAGAAAAACGGATCGCCCATGCCAAGTGAATTTGTTACAAATGCCGGAAGCAGTATAACAAAGACAACCAGGATCACGTATTTCAGATACCGCAGAGGTTTCATCTTTGCAGTGGAAAACTTTTTGCCCGGAATCTTATGCAGCAGATCCTGAAACCATCCGAACGGGCAGAGAAAACCACAGATAAACCGTCCCAGCAGAACTCCCAACAAGATAAAAAAGCCTGTGATATAATAGGTGAACTTAAACTTTGAAGAACCGACTACAGCCTGAAAAGCTCCGATCGGACAGGCACCTGTGGCGGCCGGACAAGAGTAGCAGTTCAGCCCCGGCACACACATTGTCTTTGCTTTTCCCTGATAAATTTTCCCTTTAAACAGATTTGGGATGTGAATGTTGGTAAGCAGCACTGCAGCTGCCTGGATCCATCCGCGGAAGCGGGCTGGAATATTTTTGGCTGATTTTATTTTTTTATCCAATTCCGACACACTCCATACATATTTTTATTGCCTTACTAAGTACAACTGCAGATTCCCCGCGGAAAATTCCGGCAAGAAAAAACAGCATACCTGCTGCAAGCAAAAGAATCTGTGTTGCTTTTTCTGATTTCATCAAGACACTCCTTTCCTTATTTACAGTCCTTTTATTGACCTTTCGATGATTGCATTATACAATAACAGGTGTAAAATTCCTGTTAAGAAAAGAGAGAAAAAATTGAGATTATTAGTTGTTGAAGATGAAAAGAAATTATGTGATATGATTGCAAAAAGTCTGCATCAGGCCGGTTATGAAGTGGATACGTGCAATGACGGAGAAGAGGCACTTGAGATGATCTGTGCGGAAATGTACGATCTGATTGTACTTGACCTTAACCTTCCGGGAATGGACGGAATGGATATCCTCAGAGAACTTCGCAAAGAAAATGAAGAGACAAAGGTACTAATCCTTTCTGCAAGAAGTCAGATCGCAGATAAAGTTGAAGGGCTGGATGCCGGAGCAAATGACTATATGGAAAAACCATTTCATCTGCTAGAACTGGAAGCTCGTGTCAGAAGTCTGACCAGAAGAAAATTTGTACAGAAAAATGTCTGTCTGGAATGCGGTGCTCTTCGTTTCAACACAAGAGAACGAACAGCGTATGCAAAAGAGACCCCTGTTGCACTGACAAGAAAAGAGAATGGGATTCTGGAATATCTTCTTCTGAACCAGGGGCGGCCGGTCAGTCAGGAAGAACTGATCGAACATGTCTGGGATTCTTCTGTGGACAGTTTCAGTGGTTCGATCCGGGTCCATATGTCTTCTCTCCGGAAAAAGCTGAAGGCAGAACTTGGTTACGATCCGGTCGTAAATAAGATCGGAGAGGGTTATAAAATAGGAGGAAATAACAAAACATGAGAAAAATATCACTCCAGTGGAGACTGACGATCCTTACTACGGTGCTGATCACGGTATTGTGCGGATGTCTTACGTTTTTCCTGTATAAGAACGGAGTTTATTATTTTAACACGCTTCAGGAAACCGTGACGGATCAGAACGGGACACCCGATGCGATCTACATTGATATTCCGGATGATAAATGGGATGATTTTGCAGCACAGTTTTCCATGAAGGTCTATCATTCAAAATCCGCTTACAGAAATCGAAGCCTTTTGATCACTGCTCTTGTAGCACTGTTTGGCGGAGCCGTGACGTATTTTGTCAGCGGCCGGGCACTGAAGCCGCTCAGAGAATTCTCAGAAACCGTAGAAAAAGTTCAGGCACAGAATCTGACGGATTGTACGATCGGAGAAAATAAGATTACAGAACTGGACAGACTCCGCAGTTCTTATAATAAAATGCTTCTGCGGCTTTCGGAATCATTCGAGACGCAGCGTCAGTTCACCGGAAATGCGGCACATGAGCTGCGGACTCCTCTGGCATTAATCCAGGCACAGCTAGATCTCTATCACACAACAAGCCATCCTGAGTGTGACGCTGCTGCACAAGAGACGATTCAGATGGTAACAGAACAGAACGAGCGTCTTACCAGGCTGGTCCGGACACTTCTTGACATGAGCGAGCTGCAGAGCGTGGCACGTAATGACAAGATCGAACTTCACAGTCTGATTGAGGAAGTACTGACTGATCTGGAACCTCTGGCACAGGAAAAAAACGTTGAACTGATCCAAAAAACCCAGAACCTGAGGGATGACAAAACTGCTGATCTGATCCTGACAGGAAGTGATATCCTGATCTACCGGATGCTTTATAATCTTGTGGAGAATGCAATCAAATATAATCACACCGATGGAAACGTTACCGTATCAGCAGTCCACATGAAGAATACCGTTGTTCTTACTGTCGCAGATACGGGAAACGGAATTGAGGAATCGTTCCGGGAACAGATCTTTGAACCGTTCTTCCGAATAGACAAATCAAGAAGCCGGGAACTTGGCGGTGTAGGTCTCGGGCTTGCACTGGTACGTGAGATTGTCCGGGTGCATGACGGAACGATCGAAGTTCATGGAAATGAACAGGGCGGAACGACATTTGAAATAACGATGGGTTTGTAAGAAAAATAGAACAGGCAGCATGGAACAAAAGTCAAAAATGGTATGAATACGCCAAAAATATTTCATATATCTGAGGAGATAAAACATGGACGAAAGATTACAAAAACAACTGGATTTTGTACTGGAAATTGATAAGGAAAAAAATATTTTCCGACAGACACATCTGTCCGGTCACGGACGCAATGAGAACGATGCGGAACATGCATGGCATATGGCGATCATGGCATATCTGCTACGGGAATATGCAAATGAAAGAGTAAATATTGAACGGGTAATGATCATGTGCCTGATCCACGATATTGTGGAAATTGATGCAGGAGACACGTATGCGTATGATGCCGAAGGGCTCAAAACACAGAAAGCCCGGGAGGAAGCCGCAAAAGAACGGATCTTTTCTCTTCTTCCTGATGATCAGAAAAAAGAGCTTTCCGCACTGTTTGATGAATTTGAGGCAAATGAAACGCCGGAATCAAGATTTGCACATGCGATGGACAATCTGCAGCCTCTGATGCTCAATAACAGCAATGGCGGTGGCGACTGGAGAGAACACGGTGTCAGTGCCAAACAGGTTTATGCAAGACAAAACAAAACAAAAGACGGATCCCTGAAACTTTTTGAAGTGATCGATGAAATTTTGCAGAAACATATCCGGCTTGGGAATCTCAAATAAAAATTGACCGTTGGTTTCCCGGCAGGTGTAAAGAACTGAAATGCCGCACATTTTAAAATAGTGTTTGCAAAAGAATAGTATTGCATGTGCAAATGAACGAATTCCCCGAAGGGCACGTAAAAGTGCCTTCTTGGGA